>Ga0187861_10001831_pt1 | contig 20990 bp, 17 predicted proteins | sample June2016WEW_10_1_3_FD_132986 | JGI IMG/M metagenome (GOLD analysis project Ga0187861, IMG submission 132986) | Peatland microbial communities from SPRUCE experiment site at the Marcell Experimental Forest, Minnesota, USA - June2016WEW_10_100 | ecosystem: Environmental > Terrestrial > Soil >...
CTCTGGGGCTGGCCCCTATTGATCCCCGACCCGGCCTGCGCGGCCGTGGAGTTGGGCAGACGATTTCTTCAAGGAGACCCGAAAAGCTCCGAGCGCATGAATGGCGGAAACCGACGGAAGGAAGAACGCCAAGCGCAGGCATCGCAAGATGCCGAGGCTCGCACGGAGTGGAAGCAGGTCTGGAATCAACTTCACCAAAAATCTGGTGATACACCCAGATGCACGCTGCTTGCCTTGAGGCAGAAGTTCCCGGAAGCGTGTCCAAGTTCGAGTCCGTTCAAGGCGCCACAATCGCTTGTGTCACGCCTGGAACCCGCTCGGATAGCGTCTGATTTGCGCATTTGCATGCGCAAAGACTTATGACGCTGTTTATAAAAGGCAATCAAACACAAAGAATAATGAATACCAATTCCACGTCAGTCAGACCGCTAAACGACACCGCTATCGCGGGCAAGCAGCGCGCGGCCAGCGCCGTCCTGCAGAAAGTGCTCAACCCTTTTGAGGCCCGGATGGAAAAGGCGTTCATGGCCCACCGGGACAAGCCTCTCTTGCGCGGCTTTTGCAACCTGTTCGAGCGCAACCTCACCTTCGATCTGGACACGCAATCCTACGTCTGGGGCGACAAAATGCGGATGAGCGTGGAGCTGCTCCAAGCCATCGAGGCATCCCCTCTGAGCGAGGACGCCAAGAACGACGCCGTGTTCTGGGCCGTCCTGTTTCACTGCACTTACTTCGTCCTGGGCTACCAGGCCAAATTGGCCGTCATCAAAGATGACGCGGAGTACCAGCTTTCCCACATCGCCTTCACCCAGGCCGTTCTTCAGCAGATGGCGGCCCTCTCGGAGCCGCAACCCGCGGGCGCGCCCCACTGGCAGGGGAACGGCTACGAATTCAAGCCTCTGCTCCAGATTCAGGCCAGCGCCACCCTGGAGACAGACGTGCTGGACCAGCTCAAAAGCGGGGCCGTGAGTCCCGACAGCATCACAAAGATTCCCCTGCTGCTGTTCAGCGAGCTCCAGGGCGTGCAGGGAGCCCTTGCGCAATACACCCCGGAGGCGCATGAAAACTTTGCGCAGGAGATGCTCAACGAGTGGATGGCCGAGTTTGCCAAGACCAACACCTTCGGGGAGGGCAGCCTGAATGGCATCCGCCTGATGTACTTCAAGAGCAGGCCGCCGCGGGACGCGTCGGAAGCCATCATGGAATGCCTGCAGTCCAGGTACCCTGTGGCGGACGACGTCGCCCTCTACAACAACAAGAAGCTGGCGAACGACTACTTTGCCCCGCGCCCAGCGGAGCCGGTCAAAGAGCAAACCGGCCACATCGAGCTGTTCATCGACTGCTCTGGATCCGTCTCCGCCGGCGACATCGGCAACTGCATGAAGGTCTTTACCGACTTCTTCCAGCGCAAGAAGAAGAAAATGACCTACAGCATCAACACGTTCGACACCAGCATCCTGAGCCGGATCGAGGTTCGTGAGGATGAGGACCCGAACGGCAAGCTCAAAGAACTCGCCATCCTGGGCGGCGGCGGGACCGACTTTCGCTGCATCGCAGCCAAGGTGCAGGAGCTGACTGACGCCGGAGACCCCGGACCGAACGGGAAGCCGTACAAGAGCGATCTCGCCGTCGTGTTCACTGACCTGGCCGGCTGCTTTCCAGACACGGTGCCATGCGATTTCGTCTGGATCACGACCACGCGGGATTGCGACCTGGGCGCCGTTGCATCGGTTAACATCCCTGGAACCGTCATCTACCTGTGAGCGCCTGTCCAGGCTCCAATGCGGGGACTCCGCCCATGTTTGGCCGGCGCATTTTGCGGCCGGGTTGGCCGGCGCTTCAGGATGTTTCTCACCAAAAGCCGCGAAACTCGCAGATAAGATGATTCGAGCGCTTCCCAGGCAGAAGAACATGGTAATCCTCCAAAACGAGGCTAGGACACAGCTCTTCCAGGGGATCCTTTGGTTCGGTACCGACCGGAACCCGAGCATCACCATCTTGAAGGGCCAGCCCGGAGACAAGCCCATCAACGTGCAAGGTTACGATTTGCTGCTGCACGAGGGTAACTACGCCGCCTACGGGGACAAGCGACTGCTGCGGTACGAGATCGACACGATCAACGCCACCAACAAGCTTTTGTTCTACAGCCTTTTCCCAATGGGCTCAGAGGGCCTGCTCGTGCGCTGGCTCGTAAAAAAGACGGGCGACATGGTGTCCAACGAGGGAATCATCCGCATGGCCCGGTTTCTCAAACGGAATCCAACCGCACTGGCCTCGTGGTGCAATGTTGAGGACGACCTTTTCCGGCCGGAGAACAAAGGCTACGAGATTTTTGCAGAGCCGCCGAAGGAATCCATGAGAGCGATCTTAAAGGCCGCCACCAGCGTCAGATAGGCGCTGCAGCGGCGCCTTCTCCCCGTTATAATCAAGGTGACCACACACGGGCAGCCCGCGCAGAGGCTGATCTTGCACCATCTTAAAGACATGCACTGGCGCGGGTGCTCGAATAACCGCCAGACACAAAGCGAATGGAAACTTTGAAGATCGACCCGCAGTCAGTCCCCCAAGGAGCCGTTGCCCCAGCAGCCAGGCAGACGACACCCCAAAGCATCCACATGGTCACAGACCAGGAATGGGTATCCTTGATCGCCAATCTTCTGCGCCAGGGTTGCCCCGACCTCTCGAACATTGTCTGCCTGGGCAAGTTTACCAATCCGGGCACCATGCACAAGGCCTACACGAGATCCCTGGTGCTGAATCCTTTGTTTTGCTCCAGGGAAGCCGCCAAAGCTTGCGACAAAGAGAGCCGGCTCTGGATATCCAACATCCAAGCCATTGGCGACGATGTCCGAAGCCTGCGCGTTCTGCTGGAGAACTGCCTTGCCCCCCACAACGCATACCCCCCGCATGCGCTCGCGGTCATCACAGATAACCCCAAGGAATCGCTCAAGCTGTTTGCTCATCCCTACCAGGCCCTCATCATCAGCCCGGTGCCTGTCCCCGGGTTCAAGGGCAGCATGAAGCTGCGGTGCCGCCACACTGAGTACCAGTATTTCTTCAACTGCAACGGCCAGTTTGCCACCGAGTACGTCCCAGGTGACATGACCAGCCACCATCACATCTTCGACTCCCCCGATCACATCGGGAAGATCGACGCCAATTTCCGGCAGAGCTCGCTGGCCGCTGAAGTGCTGGCCGTCTTGAACTCCGGGGGCCGCTGCGGGCTGATCCCGGTGCAGTACCTTGACACGAGCTTCAACATCGCCGATCACCAGCAGGTCAAGGTGCCCAATGGGGGAGTGCCGCAGATGACCGACCTCATGGACTTCTCCCTGAAGATGATCCCCGAGGCTACCATCTACAACCCGGTGGAGATGAGGCACACCTCCATTCACGAGGCAGCCACGAACCCCCTGTTTGCCGCCGCCATCGGTTACGACGAAACCGTCAAGTTCTACGAAAGCCTGGGCCTGCAGTTCCCCAACACCGAAGAAAGCCGGCGCCGAGTGGAAGCCCATGCGGAGAACTACCGGCGCCAAACGGTACCCATGATCAAGCCGACCGGCGATCAACTGCTCGCCTACTACAAGCCTGGATACTACACGGCCGCGAAGAGCTTCTTCATCACACTGAACAAGAAGAAGATCCCCGTTTTTGTCGAGGGCAAGGACTACTACGTCTACCCGGTGCAGCACAGCGAGGTAATCGAAATACCCGAGCAGAAGCTGTTGGATGCCACCACCAACGATCAGACGTCCCGGCTGATGTCGCTGCACTGCACCTACACGGCGCTGTCGCTGACCAGCGAGATGAAGCCCGAGGAGATTCAGGAGTACAACTCCCAGAATAGAGCCAACCTCAAGGTCGTCACCGCCGAGGAATACGACCTCGCCCGCAGGATTCAGCAGGCCTCAACCATGGGGAACAACAACGCGGCTGACGAGTTGCGAGGCCGCCTGAAGGCCCAGCAGAGCAGGCGGCTGCACGTCACCAGCAAAGACGCCAACCTGCCCAGTGTTCTGGAGGTTTTCCCGCCACCGGAAGTCAAAACGCTGTCAGAAGCCTATCCTGAGAAGCTGAAGGAGCGCATCACCGTGCTCCGCCAGATGGGAGCCCGGCTCACGCAGGTGCAGATGCTGCATGCGGGGCTGGCATCTCTCAAGCGCGGGGTGGTTTTCACTCACAACGTCGGCTCCGGCAAGACCCGAATTGCCGCGTATGCAGCCATCGCGGCCGGCGGCAAGCGCATCGCCTTCATCGCCAAGTCCAAGATACTTGGGGAGATCATGAAGGAGATGCAGGACGAGCTCGGCCTCCATGTCACCCACATCCACAGCGCAAACTGCATCCGGAACCTGATGGAGGAGGCACGCCAGGAAGACGCGGCGCGCAAGAGGGCCCTCCAGGCTGCGAAATCTGAAAACAAGCCGCCGCCTGTCTTCAAGGTCGAACCGAAGTTCTACGTCATCAGCCAGGAATTCCTGACGATCGGAGGCTTGGCCAACCAGACTTTTGATCCCTACGTTGTCGACGTCGCGGAGTCTCTCCAAGGCAGCAACCCGAACGCAGGCACCTCCGGCGCCCCGGCAGAACGGATCCACTCCCTCCTGTGCACCCGTGAAAACGCGGAAAAGCAGATCAAGGAGCAGATCATGAAGCTGCGCGCGGACGGAATAATCACCGGGAACGTGAAGCGCATCCCGTTCCGGTTCCACCAGCACGTCCAGGAGTGCCCCCGGTGCATGGAAGCTGCGGCGCACCGGCTCTTCAATGTCGCCAAGAAGAAGCGCTGGATCGAGACCAGCGCAGGCACGCGCAAAGCTATCCGGGAGCAGATCGTCGATTACGTGAAGCGGGGCAAGATCGAAGTTGGCCTGCGCGAGTTTGGCACGTTTTCCCGCCACGGACACTGCCGCGTCTGCGGCTACCTGGCCCGCAGCTATCGCCGCATCCAGGAGATCGAGCAAGAGGTGACGGAGGATGTCGCCGAGCTGCTGGAGGCCCTCGGCGAAGAGGAAAAGTCACACGAGAGCGGCAAGAAGCTGAACCAGATGTTCTGCAGCGCGCTCCAGTTTCCTGCCTACCGCCTGCTCAAGAACATCTTCGACACCAAGATATGCGACGAGGCCCACACGCTGACGGGCGAGTCCATGGTCTACGAGGCGGTGAGCTCCATCCACACCCAGCGCACCTACCTGCTGTCAGGCACGCTTCTGCGACGCACGCCGGCGGAGATGTGGCAGATATTCACGCTGCTGTGGGGATACCGCGCTCCGGAGTTCCCCTACGCGCACGAGCACCAGGGGGAGTTTGTCGATCAGCATGTGACCTACCGCATCACGCGGGAGATAGTCCACAACTCATCTGGCAAGAAGATCTCCGCAAAGCATCAGAAGCAGGAGATGCCCGAACCCGCCAACGCGCCCAAGCTGTGGCGCTTCCTCCACCAGGCCCAGCTCCATGCCACAAACAAGAACATGGGGCTGCGCATTCCAGATGTGAAGCGTCACTTCCTGTCGATCCCGCTCGATGGCCAGGCCTTGGCAGACTACGACGCCAAGCTGAACGAGCTCAAGAACTCTTACATCAACAGGCCGGTCGTCTTCAGCCTGCAACAGCGCGCGGACTGGTTCACGCGGATCAACCAGCTCCAGACAGTCGCCCTCAGCACCAAACTGGGCCGCCTCATGCCGCTCATCCGGGAGTACATCTCCGACGGGCGCAGCCTCATCGTGGTCTGCAAGCAGCAGAAGACGTTCGAGCGGCTGATCGAGATTTTCGAGCAGGAGGGGCTCGACTTCGTCAAGCTGGACGAGAAGAGGCCGGCGCAACCCCACAAGAGGCGGGAGTGGTTGGACGAGAATTTTGTAAAATCACCCAAACCCATCCTGCTCACGCGCACCCCGCTGATCAACGAGTCGCTCAACAACCTGGTCAAGGCATCTGCCATCATCGTCGTGGAGGCGGAGTACGTGTTTTATCCCCTGCAGCAGCTGGAAGGCCGCATCGCCCGGCCGAAGCAGCAGGCCGCCTGCGTGGACATCGTCTACCTGGTCACCCACCACCCGTCGGCCACCAGCATCGATGAGGCCATGCTCCAGATGGCACTCCGCCGCAACAACGCGAACGTGGAGCTGGTCAGCGGCAACGTCACGCAGCGCACCAACGAGCAGCTGGTCGAGATGGCTGAAAACCAGAAGATGCGCGAAATGGAGCTCATGCAGACGCTGCTGGCGGACCACAAGCCAGCCAGCATGGACTACAACGCCGAGTTTGCCGCCCGGGAGCACGAGATTGAGCAGGCGGAGAAGCGCAAGGCCATCATCGTGGTCAACAAGAACCTGCAGGAGCACCTGAAGCAGGCGGAGGTGGCACAGGAGAAGCCAGCCGCAGCAGCTCCGGCCGCAGAATTCCTGCCACCTGCGGCGCCGCAGCCTCCGAAGGAAGCGCCGGCCAAGACCGTCGCACAGATGGCGATCCCGGCCATTCAATTCCTGGTGGAAGGCGACGTTCTGCTTCTCCCGCTGGGCCTGGCACCGATCGAGAAAAAGGCCAAGGTGCGGAGCAAGCTCAACACCCTCAAGCAGGCGGTCGCCGAGATGAGGGGCACGGCCCTGACTTTGTTCCCCGCAGAGAAGGCATAATCGCGCCAAACAAAGATCACAAATGCAATTTACCACCACAGCCAAAAGGTTAAAGCAGGCCCTCCAGATAGTTGAGGCGGTCTTGCCTGCGCGCACGACGCTGCCGGCAGCCACCCATGTGAAGATGTCCACCAAGGACGGGCGCCTGACCCTCACGACGACCAATCTTCACAACTTGATCCACTACACCTGCGCGGTGGACGTAACCGAGGATGGCGTGGCGGTAGTCCCGGCAAAGAAGTTCCTGGATTTCGTCAAGACACTCAGCGGCGAGGAAATTTCGGCCAAGCTGGACCCGCAAAGCAGGCGGCTCGACGTCACCACCGGGAGCATTCAGCTCGAGCTGCCCACGTTGGATGACCAGGAGTTTCCCGAGCCTCCGCCCGAGAAGGGCGACAGCTTCAAGATCAAGCAGGCAGACCTCAGGGAGGCGCTGCGGCTTACGTCATTTGCTGCGGAGCAGAACACAGACCGGTACATCCTCAACGGGTGCCTCCTCTTCTTCTCCGAAGAAGGCAAGTGCCAGGTGATCGCAACGGACGCGCGGCGGCTGGCCAAGTACACCTTCGATCCGGTCAGCCTCCCCACCGAACCGGACAAGGCTCGATTTCTCATTCCGAACAATGTCGCCAAGGTGCTCGCGGACCACCTGATCCACGAGGTGGACCTTGCCATCACCATCGGCGAGAAGCACGTCAGCCTCTGCTTTGAGACCCCGGGCCAGGACAACTACTTCCTCCACTTCAGCCAGGTCGAAGGGAAGTATCCGGAGTGCCAGGGCCTGATCCCGAACCTCAATCACGCGAACTCCATCAACCGGATGGGTTTCCTGCTGGCGCTGAAGCGAGCCATCTCGATTGTCGACGCCGAGGGCAGGGTCCTCCTCAAGTTCCACGGCAGCAGCCTGGAAATCGAGGCGCGCGGGGCGAATGCATCTGGCGGCTCAAGCGCCTGCCTCCTGGTGGAGAAGCTGCCCGTTGAATTTAGCGGCAAGCCCCTGACGGCAGCTTTCTCGCCAAAGTACATCGCGCAAGCGTTGGAAGAGATGAGCGACGACAACGTGTCCTTCGATTTAGAAGGGGAAGCCAAGCCGATCGTGTTCAACGGGAACAGCTACCTGTACCTCAACATGCCGCTGCGTTCGTAAGGGACATAAATTTATGGCACAGATCAACCTCGCCCTCCCTCGCTTCCCGGAAAGAGCCATCCGGTATTCGGATGCCCGCAAGATACTGCTGAAGAACATGTCAGCCGAATGCGATCTCGCAACTTGCTTTATCGGGCCGCCGGGCATCGGAAAGACGGCGCTGGTCGAGGAGGTGGCGCAGGAGATCAAGGCTCACCTCTGCGTGATCCCCCTTTCCTGCTATGACGCCAGCGAGCTCAAAGGCATACCCCGTGTCGTATCCCTGGACGACATGCGCAAGATGCATCCATCCCGGGTCAAAGAGAACACTTCCGGCTGCGTCACCTACTACGCGCACAACTTCGAGTTCCCCGCCACGGACGACCCGGATCTCTGGATATTCTTCTTCGACGAATTCAACACCGTTTCGCCCTCCACGCAGGTGCCCATATTCCAAGCGACTCAAAAGCGATGCATCACCGGGTCATACCAGTTCCCCAAGAACAACCGGATTGTTCTGGCGGGTAACCGCCCCAAGGACTCGGAAGCGGTGCAACCCATTCCCAGCCCCATTATTTCGCGCGTCAACCTGCACGAGATTGTGTACGACAACAAAGAATGGCTCGCCTGGGGCAAGCACATCCATGGCGGCATCCGCGCTTTCATCAGTAACAATCCAGAGCGGCTTTGCTACTTCACAGATGAAATGGTCAAGCAGGTGCAGCCCTACGCAACCCCCCGCACCTGGGATTATGCCAACACTGTTTTACACGCCTACTTGGAACAGTCGCTGGCTGAATTGAAGCCAAATACCGACATGTGGAGAATATTGGAGCACCACCTGTGCGGCTCCGTCGGCTATGACGCGGTGACCTTTCGCGATTCGAACAACAAGAACATTCTGAATTACATCCAAGAGGAGGCGGCCCGCGGGCTTGACGACAACAAGCCGACGACCGCCAAGGTGCGCCGGATGGTGCAGTCCTTCGAGGAGGACAAAAAGAACGCGCGCACCGACATGGGGGAGGATCAGACCCGGGAAACCAGGGCCTCGATCCTCGCCATTCTGCAGGCGCTGCCAGAGATTGAGCCTTCCCACGCCGCTGTTTTCTTCAAACGAATGCAGGCATTCTCATCGCACGTCATCCCGACACTTGTCGCCCACAAGGAACTGGGCGCCGCAATCAACCGAATAAACGGGCTCAAAGAGAACCTGGCCACACTAAAATAAAGAAACAAAACACCATGCAAGTAAAAGTCAACACCGGCGAAAAGGTTTACCGCTTCAACCAGAAGGGGCAACTCATCGACACCATCACCGAGCCCTACGTCTCCGTCGACACGCGGACCCGCGAAGACCTGGAGGCGCTCTACGACTCTCTGCACGAGCACATCGCCACCGCATTTACCTACGAGGGGAACTGCATCACGGGCCTCGCGGCCGAGTACGTGAATGCCATCCAGAACTTCCTCCTGGTGGAGGGGGCGTGGTACCTCAGCGACCTCGAGGACCCTTCGAGCGATCTTGAGATCAAGGGCGGGGCGGAGGGCGATAACCCGCTCCAGGCTGAAACAGCCTCACCTGTGGCGCCAGCTGCCGGCGCCGCGGCCGGCGCCGACGATGAGCCCCAGTTTTCGGGGTTCGTACCCGACACCAACCAGCGCGCGCTCTTGAAGGAACTGCAGGAGACGGCCGAAAAGCTGCGCCGCATTACCCCCGATCCCGCCGACAAGTGGAACGCCCAGCTCCAGCGCCAGATTCACTCCATGTATTACTTCGGGGTTGACGACGTCGCCCAAGCATGCGCCGCGGCCACAGCAAAGATACAGCAACTGAAGCAGGCCGCCAAGGCATCAGGGGTGCCGGAGAACGTCATCGAGCTGAACATGACGCCGGTCGAAATTGCCGAGATCGAAGACGCCGGAGAGGATTAACCTGAGCCAGAAGAAGGTTCATAAAATCCGCCGGCACCTGCAGTGGCTCGCCGTATAATTACGGAGAGGAGCAATTGTGCCACCACAAACTGCTCCGCACAAAGACAACCAACGGCGAATAATGAAACTGGCAAATCCAACCCTCCCACCGTCCAGCACATGCCTCGTTGACCTCACAGGCTTTATCCACCGGCTGGCCTATACGCCGGGCCCGCATGGGCTGGATCCGCGCACCATCACATCGAAGAAGACCGGAGAGCCCACCTGGGGGTTGGTCGGGGCCTTCAACCAGTTGAGCACCCTGGCCAAGCTGAAGCCGGCCCGCATCATCGCCTTTGCTGATTCCTCTCAGAACGGCTTCCGCCAGCAACTGCTGGATACTTACAAGAAAAAGAGCGGGTCTGCCTATCTGGGCCAGCAGCTGGCCCGTCTGGCACAGTGCCTCCCCCTCATGGGCATACCAGTGATCGGCGCCAAGGAGGAGTTCCCAGGAATGGAGGCAGAGGACCTCATTTCCAAGGCGGCGCTCGTCCTCGATGGCAATGCGGTCGTGGTCTCATACGACAAGGACTTGCTCCAGCTTGTGGGGCAGCCTGCCAAGGACAAGCTCAACAGCGAGGTGTTCTATTACAATCCACAAAAGAAGCTCCTGCTGGGACACCAGAGCCTGGCCCGCCACATTCGCACCGACTACAACTTCCCTACGAGGGCCGACATCGCCGGACCCGATTTCGCGGTCTATTTGGCCGTCACAGGCGACAGCGTCGACGGAATAAAGTCTGTCGGAGGGGTAGGGGAGATCACCCTTGCCAAGTACTACGAGAAGCTGCCCATGTGGATCTCAAACCCCGAGAAAATCGAAGCCCTCGCCAAAATCGACCAAGAGACCAAGGCAGCCGAAGGCAAGCAGGTTACCGCGGACTGGCGAAGGGCGCTCGTCAACCTCCAGCTCACGGATCTGCGCACGAGCCGCCAACTGAGCCTCGCCATCGCTGGAGACATTCCGCAGCCGGCGCCGGACAAGGCAGCCTTCCGGCAGGTCCTCGAGGATCTTACAATGAGTTCCTTCTTGAAGCAGTACGACAACTGGTTCGCCCCATTCGAAGCATTCCAAGAACCCCTGGCAGAGCCCCAGGAACTCGCCATCGCCTGAACAATCTGGAAAATGCTGCTTCCCGGCCAATGGAGAAATCGTCCGCCTCGGCGCGTCGTCGCGCCCGATGATCCTCGAAGCGGTCGGCGGCGGTAATGAGTTTCAGGAGATCAACCAGCACCTGTTTCAACCAATCAATCATTATGACACTGCAAACGTTTTATACCATCATCACCGGCGCCATCGGCGCCTGCTGGGGATCCTTCCTCAACGCGGCATTCTACCGAGAATCCAACCGTGTTTCCCTCAGCCACCCGCCATCCCACTGCCCAAACTGCAAGAAGGAGATCCCCTTTTGCTACAATATCCCGATCTTGGGATGGGTCTTCACCGGCGGAAAATGCTTCAACTGCAGAGGCCCGGTCAGCCTGCATTACCCGGCAATCGAACTCCTGGCCGCCGCCGTATTCGTCGGATGCCAGTTCATAGTCGGCGCCCCGCTGCCCGCGTGCCTTCTGGGCGCCCTGATCACTCTGTACGCCTTGGGCGCCATTTTTGACCACCGGCACTTTATCCTCCCAGACGTGACGCTGAACGGTGCGCTGCCGCTGGCCTTCGCCTTGATCGTTGCGGCGCCCAGAGCCGTGTTTCCGGGAGCGCCAAACAACCTCGGCAGCAAGATTATGCTGCTCCTCGGGGGTTTGGCCGGAATCAGCATTTTGTTCATCATCAAGAGTGTTGGACAGATGTTCCTCTGTCGCACCGAGGAGTTTGGCGGGAGGATGATTATTGACAAGGATGGCATCAAGAGCACCTACCCGAACGGGGAGAAGTTCGTCACGAAGTGGCCTGACTTCTTACACAGCAAGGTGATCCCCAGAGGAAACGTCAAGGTTTTGAGCGAACAGCCAGCCTCCTTGGTGGCCGTCGAGACCGCCCACGCCCTGCAAGGTCAAGTTGGTGATGGCGGCCAGCCCGACGGTCCCCCGGACCTGGCGGAATACGGCGAGGATTCCGTGGTCATCTACGACGAAGAGGTGAAGGTAGACGGGCGGAAGATCGACCTTTCGAAGGGCATCGAGATCCGCGCCGACCGCCTCCACCTCTGCCGGAGCGCCATGGGCGCTGGCGACATCCGACTGATGGCCTCACTGGGCATGTTGGTCGGTGTCAACTGGGGGCTGCTTGAGATGCTTTTCTTTGCCTCCTGCACGGGGACCGCGCACGGACTCTACCTCCGCCGCAAAGACCGCCGGCTGCCGTTCGGCCCGCACCTGATGATCGCCGCGGCTTACGTCATTGCTTCACGCTACAAGGCCGTCCCGCAGGTGCGCGACCTGCTGATCCACCTGAACCACGCCCTTCACTGATATGCGGTGGGTTATCGAACAAGTTCATCCCGAAAACGGCGACGATGCGCTGATCGCCGCCGCGCGAGACGCAGGAGACGAAGTCACCGTCATCACGCCAACGAGGGACATTGCCGCAGTGGATTTGCCCAAGGGGCCCGCTTTGTTTCACGGCTCCATGCAGAAGGCGGCAGAGATACAGGCACAGCGGCCTGATATTTCCGTCTGGCTCGACGCCGCCGCGTTCGAGTGCACCAGCTACCTGCCAAGAGTCGGAGAGTTCCTGTTCAACTCGACGTACATCATGCTTTCCGTCAGCGAGCTGATCCGCCAAAAGTGGGAGGTGTACCGGTGGCTCGCAAATGACACCAAGGTGTTCGTTCGGCCGAGTTCCGGGCTGAAAACCTTCACTGGAAAACTGCTGGACCTGGAGGAATTTGACGCCTTTTGGACAAACCCCGCCGTCTGCAACGCCAAACCGGAGGATATCGTCATCATCGCTCCCCCTCAAAGAATTCAAGGCGAGTGGAGGATCGTGGCAGACCACGCCGGACAAGTAGTCGCTTACACGACTTACCTGTATCAGAGCAATGCCACGCATATACCCGCCGCGCCTTCCAGAGCCCTGGAACTCTGCAAGAGAATACTGGATTCGGGGCTTAAGCTCGGCCCGATGTTCGTCCTGGATATTGCCCAAAGTCCAGATGGACGCTTCGGCCTGCTTGAGGCCAATGCCTTTTCCACAGCCGCACTCTACGCCTGCAAGATGGAGCAAATCGTCAAACGCGCTCAAGTGCTGGGGGCGCTCAAGTGGTCCTCGGCGATCTTGCCCTGAAGAAACCCGTCAAACACAAAAGCGATGAACCCGTTCATTAAGGCTGCCCAATTGAAGACCAAGCTCCCTGGCTACCAGGTGGCACGGTCCCATGCTCTCAATCACCAGACGCTGCAGCACCTCGCGGCGCGCCACCACGAAAAATTCCTCAAGGCCTTCCACTACAAGCAGGCGAACGTGATCTCGGATCTTCAAGTCAGCCGCGGCATAGCCGCCTGCAAGCACGACGGCATCGCCGGATTCTTTTACTGGGAGCAAGGTCAGCAGCCATTCGTTTTCCACAACACGTTCGGCGTCGAAGTGGGGCTGCCGGCTGCCGGGGAACTCGCCGCGGCCCTGGAAAAGGCTGGGCACACCAGCGCCCTTCTGGTGGGCGAACTCTCGACGGTCGCGAACCGGTCTCACAGCTACGACGTGATCCGAGCCATCCACTCGCCCCAGAAAGTCGAGGACCTCCGCAACCTCCAGTTCGTGATCTTCGACGTGATTTTGCTCGACAAGAAGGACATCCAGCCCCAGGACTACGCGGAGCGAGTCAAGGTGCTGCAGACGCTGCCGGCGACGCCGCTGGCATTCATCCCTGTGTTCAAGGAGATCAGCAACCTCAAGGAGCTGAACGCCTTCTACAAGGAGCAGGTGGTAAAGGGCCAGGAAGGCATCGTCTACCACGAGATGACCACGCAGACCGCATACAAGATCAAACCGCTGTTCAACCTGGATCTCGCCATCGTCGGCTACGTCGAAGGCACGGAAGAGCAGACCGGCCAGGCCGTCTCGATCATGGGAGCCTTGGTCAAGGACGGCATCTACCAGCTTGTCGCCCGTGTCGGCGTTGCCGATCCGGCAGCAAGGGAACCTCTTTTCAAGGAGCTTTCCAGGAACCGGGTTGAATCCGACTACACGGAGACGGACTCAGACAGCCGGCCGATCATCTGGGTCAAACCCACCCGGGTGGTGGAGATCAACGCGGAGGACGTCACCTGGGAAGACACAAGGGGCGGACAGTGGACCAACGCAGCCCTGAAGCTCGACGGCGCCAAGCTCCTTTACCAGGGCCAGGGCGAAATCCTCAAGCCCTTCCATCCCACGATGGAACGGCTCCGCGACGACAAGGCTGTGGCGGCCTGCACATTTGGGCAGCTCCCGGGTACCGATCTGAAGCTGCGCAAGGCGGCCACAGACTCTGTTTCCACTCAAATCGTCCGAGAGGTTTACACCAAGACGATCAAAGGCAAGCCCGCCGTCAAAAAGATCGTGGCCTGGGAGAACAAAAACAATGGCGGCCCCAAGTTCGTCATCCACACGGTCGACTTCAGCGCCGGACGCGCCGAGGCCCTCAAGGAGGACACGAAAGTCACCAACGACCGCGCCGAGGCCGACGAGTTCATCAAAACCTGGAAAGCTGAGGAAACCGGCAAGGGCTGGATTCCAGCCTGACCAAATCAAGAATTAGTCCCTCGCAAGAGAGACCAGAACTGAAGAAAGATATGGCAGCATTAAGACTCAACCTGAACGGCAAAGAGATCTCTTCGGAGCTCTCCAAACTGACGCGCGCCGACATCTACGGCGACAGCAAAACCCGGGTGCTTGGTCCCAACGACGAAGTCCTGACCAAGGCCGGCGTATCCGAGAATGGCCGCGACTACCTAACCCGCGGCGACTTCAAGCACGCCCTCGCCGTCGGGGAAGAATTCACGCTCAAGCCCACCCAGGTGGTGAACGCGCTCGACGGAAGGCCAGTAGAGCAGGTACCCAGCTCCTTTGCGGTGGCGCCAAAGTTCGAACCCGCGTCGGCTGATGAGGTGGCCCAGCTCGAGGTGGACGTTGTTTACCGCCTGAATGACGCGCAGCTCGAGGCCGGCAGCCGGTTCATCGGAACCTTCAACTATCGCGCCGGCTACGAAAAGAAGGACGCGGTCATCATCGGCAAGGCCGAGGGCGCCTTCCTTCTGGTCGGAACTCTCAAAAAAGCTTCATTCGTTGGAATGGACGTGGACTCTCAGCTGATCGCCGCCGAGCCCGCCGAAGAGGAAACTGGCGATGGAGATTTCGGTTCCCTTTAAGAGGTTCACATGTACATCAAATTAACCAACTCGCAGAAAAGAACGGCCGATCTGTATCTGATTTCCCTGAACCAAGCAAAAGCAACCAAGGTCGTTGTTCAAACGGCGGACGGCCCCGCCGAGCCGGAGCGAAAGCCAGTTCTGGGGCGCAAGCCTGGCTGGAGCAGAGGAATGGATCCCGAAGCCATCGCCGCAGCTCTCGTCAAGGGAGACCCGGAGATCGACACCGCATGTATTGGGCGCCCCGTCCAGGTCCGCTCCACCGTGTTTCTCAACAGCAAGAGCCAGCCCGTTACGCAGTTCCGCGTTTTGGAGGACAAGTTTCTCCCCGATGGGACCTTGAAGGATACGAAGCCTTACAGGCCGACGGAGCCGAACATCGAACTCCCGATCCAAGTATCAGCAAAAGGAAATCAGTCTCCGGAGGACATGGTCCAGAAGTTTGTCGTCCACAAAATATATCAGTTGATCCACACGGACAGTTTGAGCTTTGACTTCATTTTTGCGGAATGCGAAAAAATTCAGCGAATGGGGTTCGTCCGGCTTGCCGCTGGCCTCAAAGGAAACGAGCCGCTGGTCCTTCGCCGGGAAGGGCTGCCCTGCTTTGCGTTTCTGCGCGGGCGGATTGAAGGGGAAACCTACTGTGCGACACTCCACCTGACCAACATGGAGCTCAAAGCACCGGTTGCAAAGGCGCCGGAAGTCAAGCCGGCGTAGCCACGCCCGTTGGTTCAGCCACGGGAACTTGAGCCGCAGCGATCCTTTTACGGAGGCTATGGGAGCGATCGGTTCCTGCCCCAACCCAAACCTTGAATTGGCCAGGCTCGGTCTCTTCAAATACAAAGTGCTTGCCCAACTGCTGCCGTTTAATGGCGATGAGCACCGAAAACGGGGTCTTCATGTTGGCATAGCTGATCGCAATCTCCCGACCAGGCTCCAGCGCCTCGAGCCGGAGGCGCAGCGGGCTCTTCGGATGCCGCCTGCTTTCAGGAACAGTGGCCCCCCCGGCCACGCTGGCCGTGGAGGCAGGAGCGGCATTGGGAGCCTCGATTGCCGCAGGGGCCCGGCTTGCAACTTGTTTTGGTTCAATCTCATTCATATTTCATCCGCTCCTTGTGGAGACACCGTTATTATAAGACATGACAAGGCATATGGTTGTTCCGCTTCACGAAAATCTGGGAGAAGATTATCGTGATAATCGGTACGAAGCGGTCTGTGGGTGTTGTGATGAACAAGGAACGGGTTGAGCCGAGATTAGCGTGAAGCCGAAGTGGTCCCCGCCGATTCAGAGCAGCCCTTGGCGCAGCTTATCCTTAAGGTTGTGCAGTTGTTCCAAGGCGTGCTGACGGCCGCGCTTTTGTTCAGCCTGGAGAGCGTGGAGGACGGCTTCCTTTTCGGCGGGAATGCCTGCGGTCGAAAGGCAACGGTTCGCCCTCACGGAAAGGCCGTTGGAGCAGGGCCGAAGCTTCATGTTTTCCGGCAGATCAGTCCTTTTCTCACGAATCCAAACGATCTTGAACCTGCACCAGAACGCGGTCAGCCCACTCCGTGCGGACGCAAACGTCTATCTCGTCCTCGCCATAGTCAAAGTAGAGGTCGTCACGAACGTACCGTTCTATTCGCCGCAGTTCTGAAGGGACGAAGGCCGAGTAATCAGCGCGCAGGATCCAAAGGTCGCTGAATCCGACGAGCTTATACTTCTCGAAAGGATGGCCATATAGGTCTGCCAGATCGATGTGTTCGAACTTCCTAGTGTCGAGCAACCGTCCGATGCCCCGCGTATGGATATCGAAAGTAAACGTGTAGTAAGCCGGGGGGCTTTGGGATGGGTTGTAGTGTTGAAGTTGTAAAAAGGGCAGGAATGGACGTCCGTCCAGACCGCTGCTGTAAACCAACGACGACCGCACAAGCTCGATCGTGCCTTCCAAAACCTGTTTTGGGGTGAATGTCTCCAGTTTGAGTTGCTCTAACAAGCGGCGGAAACAGGCAAAGTCGTCGGCTCTGGCTTCCGCTCGAAAGCTCCTTTCCCACTGCAGGAATGCCGAGCTGTATTCGCTCGCGCGGGGCTGACGGGATGCTTTGGACCTTTTTGGCGCGACGGCAGCCCTAGGTTTTCGCGGCTTGGATGACTGCTGCTGTGCGCTGTTGAGCAGTGGACGCGCGAGGCGCTTCAGAGAGGGATCCATCCGCACCGCAAAGTTTAAGTCGGAGATTGAACTGCGCGCGTCGCCTGACCCGAGAAGCGCTGTGCCTCGAGATAGATAGAGCGCCGCCAGCTTCGCATCAGTAGCCCCCGAGCGAGAGGGCTGTTTGCTGTGGGACTCGATCGATTTCGTAAGGTCCACCAAGGCTCCTTTGAAGTCCCCTTTTCTGAGACGCTCTACTCCGCGCTGCCCATAAGCGTAACCCCAGTCCGGGACCCCGAGCCTTATGGCCTCCGTCAGGTCGGCAATCGCCCTGTCGGTCTCACCCTTGTCACGGTATGCCTCGCCTCTGAACATGAAGGCCACGCTATGTTGCGGGTTTAGGTCGATGGCTCTGGTGAGGTCCGAAATTGCGCCATCCGCGTCGCCCCTGGAGAAATGCGCCCAGCCGCGTCCGAAGAATGCCTCGGGCGACTTTGGGTCCAGCCTGATTGCCCGGTTAAAATCCCTGATGGCAGTTCCGGCCGGGAGTCGAGCCATGCCGCGGCCGATATAGGCCAGCGCGCTTTTGGCATCCAGGCGGATCGCCTTGTTGAAGTCGGCTACAGCAGCGTTTGCTTCGCCCTTGTTCCGGTGCGCATTTCCGCGAGAGACGTATGCCCTGGGAAAGTTGGGGTTCAGTTGGATGGCGATTGTGAGGTCCGCAATCGCACCATCAGGATCACCTCCGACGCGCTTGAGGTCGCCGCGAGCGAAGTATCCAGTCGCCATGGAAGGGTCTAGATCGATTGCCCGGTCGAGGTCGGCAAGTGCGCCGGAACGGTCCCCTTTGCGACAGCGAAGTCCGGCTCGGTGGACATAACCTTTGGCTGTTAGTTTCATGCTACCTTCAGAAAAATCTCAGCGGCGGGTCTTTCGCTTCTTCGCGGGCTTTGGTGGCCCGGGCGGTTCGCCTGGGAACTGGACGTTGATGCTGTGGATTTCGTCGGCGAAGCGGTCTGCGAGGCGACCGAGGAACGCGCCGAAGAACTTCCACTCCATGCCAGGCTTCTTGGGACTGAGGATGGAGCAGTTCATAACGCCGTCCTCGTGGGTCCACTTCATCCAACCGGGGGTTGAAAAGGTCGTGTGCATCACGCGCTTTCCCCGTTTCTTGAGGAAAAAGGTTTGGAGGCTCCCGGAGCGCATGGCTGCGACGAGTTCGGCGTGGAGTCCGGCCCCCGGCTGTTCGATGATTTGCATTTGGATCATATAGTGTCGCTTCGTTCAGTTTAGTGTCGTTGGTGAGGTAAGCAATCTCAATTTGCGGGGTTCCACAATCTTCAGCAACCGGAGTTGATTCCTGCTCCCCAGACCAGACACGACCGGCCTCACGTTGAAGTCCATGATCAGTACCTTGGCCACAGAACTCACAACCGCTGCGCTAACCGCCAGACCACAGCCGACACACCTCGCGGCGGCCACCATCCGGGAAACCTTTTGTTCATCAGGCCCTGCTGCGGACAACTTCGGGGCCTGTCATGTTTTGAGGTTTCGCTCTGCGGGCGGCCAGATCGCCGCAATGACGCAGCAGTTGCCGCCAGAAACCTGTGGCGGTGGGTTGGCGCAACAGCAGCGGCAGATGCGCCTTAAAACGTCGCCAATAAACTCCGATCAGTTCGCTCCAGCGTTGAACCTCAGGACAATCATCCTGGCCATTAAACCCAGCGGCAATGGTCGGCGTATTGACCGGCCGATACGGCTGCGCAAACTGCGGCAGGCAGCTGACGCTGATGCGACAGTGCCGACACAGAAACCGGCGCACCCAAATCAGCAAAACCAGCGCCGTGGCGGTGGTGATATAACGGTGGTAATAAGCCAGCCCTTCCAAGATGTGCGCCTGCTGGCAATTGGGACAGTTCTCCGGCGGCTTGACTTGCTTGTGATACTCCTGTTCGCCATATTGTTCGGGGGTCAGTGAGGTCGGATAGATTCTTTGCATATAAATCATCCATAGCCGAACTGGCCCCTTTGGAAAACCCCGCCCCACCGCCCGGATGCCCCCAAACGACCGCGACCGCTTCAGGCTATTCACCGAACTCCATTCGACGCCGCCTTCCCTACCATGCACTCATCAGCCTCCCACTTCAGCGATGATCGCGCAGCGGAATAATATGGTGTCGGAAATAAAAACCAGGGCAAAAAGAGCTCCGCTCATGTGAAAACCGGCGAGTGAACTATAATAGGCCATTGAAGTGATGCGCCAATTCTCCGACAAAGACGCTGGGCAACCCAACAGATACAAAGGGTTTTCCAACATAGAGGGTGAGGCCCGGCGGCAAATCGAGGCGATCCTCGATAGTTGCAAGACGAGCTTCACCGCGCTGGCCCCGGACCTGCAGCAGGCCGTGGTCGGGCAACTGCGGCCCCTGGCTCAAAAAACCATCCTCAACGCAATGGAGGGCCGGGTGGACCCGGAAGAGAAGCACTTCGGCTACGAGTGGGGCAACGCGCTGCAGGGAATGAGCACCAGCCCCATTCGAACGGCGGCCGCAAGGTACCTCATTGGAAACATGCCGGAGATCGAGGGCGCTCTCCGGGATACAGATGTCCAGCAGAGGACTGCCTTGGAGTGGCTGTATGATCAGACAGCCGGCCGCATCCGCAAATTTACCCCCTACTTGGTAAAGGAAGACCAGCAGTTGGAGAACTGGCGGGAGCAGTGTCCGCAGGCACACCGCACAGCCCTAAGCCTCGCCGAGCGGCTTTCCAAGGGTCTCCAGGAGAGAACCAGGCCAAAAGCGGGAGGGGAGCCCAGCCTGAGCGATGTCGCGCGAAAAATGGCCACCCTGTCGAACATGATCGCGGCGCGCAAGTTCTTCTTGCTGGCCACCGATGTTGGCGAGTTCTTCGAGGAGCGAACGGGTTCGATAGCCATCAAAGTGCCCCTGGAGCTGCAGGGCTTGTTTGCCGGCAAGATGTTTATCCGCTTCGGTCTGAACCCAAGGCCCGCGGACTATCGGCCCGCTACCGGGGAGCAGATGCGCGTCTACGAGGCTCTGCTTCTAGGCATGAACGGCAACATGCTCAAGAACCTCCAGGAGGGGCTGTGCCCATGGACGGCAGAGCAGGCCCTCAACCAGAAAATCTCCGCCAGCCTGCTCGCCGAGGTATACTTTAACATCGTCAAGCCGCAGGACCTCAGCCCTGCGGAGAGCCAGGCCGACGAGGGCGTGCTTCAGAAGCTTGGGGGCGACATCCGCCTCTACAAGATGCTCGGGTTCCTTGAGAACATCAGCAAGGAGCAGCGCGCGGTCCTGCAGCGATTCATCGATGAAAACCCCGATCTCAGGGGGTTTCTGGACAAGCCGAGCGTCCAGGAGGCGCTCCGCGCCAACCGGGTGGACAGGACGTTGGTCCAAACATGCCTGAATGCCGCAGTCGCCCATGAGATCGTCCGATCAGTAAAAAGCTGGCGCGAGCAGGCGGTTTCCGCGCAAGACAGCCGCATCGTCTCGCAGGCCAAGAGCACGCTGCCCCATATCATACAAGACCTGGCGCTGTACCACAATGCGCTGATGCAGTCAGACTACATCGCAGTCCAGCAAGCAGGCTTCTACAAGGAACATCTGCAAAAGCTTTACCTGCAGGAGGTTTCGCCAAAGGAACGCAGCAAGATCGAGAGCTACTGCAAAGCAGTCGCGGTGGTGCTCGCCCACGGCGACGAAGGGAGTACGGGAGAGGTCCCTGCGGACTGGGTGACAATGGCCAGCTACACGGACAGCGGAACCGGAAAGCCGTTTACGGACTACTCTGTTCAGC
>Ga0187861_10001834_pt1 | contig 20974 bp, 20 predicted proteins | sample June2016WEW_10_1_3_FD_132986 | JGI IMG/M metagenome (GOLD analysis project Ga0187861, IMG submission 132986) | Peatland microbial communities from SPRUCE experiment site at the Marcell Experimental Forest, Minnesota, USA - June2016WEW_10_100 | ecosystem: Environmental > Terrestrial > Soil >...
TTACGTTCAGCGTCCGGCCCACTTCGCCCGCGCGATCGTTCCACACGCGGGGTCCGCGCGACCCGTAACCGCTGTCGGCGATATTGAACTGATGCCGATAGCCCCAGGGCCCACCCTGCGGAACCTCGACGCCTTCGTAGTCGATGTGGCGGCTCTTGAGGTTGTCCTTGATAAACTGCGCGATTGGACTCCCCTTGACGAACGTCGTCAGGACCTTGACCGGCAGACCCAGAAACGACGACACACTCGCCACGTTCGTCTCCGCGCTGGTGGCCTGCATGATCATCGAGCCGGCGCAATGCACCGGCTGCCCATGGGGGGGCGTAATCCGAATCCCCATACTCGTGGGCACGACCAGCGCATACCGACAATTCTTCTTCAGTTCAATCTTCATCTGATGTTCCTTTCGCTAATTCGTATACGATGCGTACTGAGCTTTTTGAGTGAACGATTCAATCGGCGCCGAACGTCCAGAACTCAGCCACGCGGGACCAAAACTCGCGAACCGCGAAGCGGAACTGAAACGGCCATCCCGCGTTGGCTGCAGCGATTTGTTAGGCGTTATGCTTGTCTTGACGCGATTGTCTGCCCATCCACCAACAGAGCAAAAACAAAAGGGCGGTAATCGGCGGCAATATGCCAAAACCCGCCACCACTCCCCAATTGATAAAAAATGCCTGAATCAAAAACGCCGCAAGCGTTAAGGCTGCGCCTGCGAACTCCCATTTCCACGCAAGAGCAAGACCCAGAAGCCAAGCAAACATCAGAGTCAAGCCCATGCGGTCACGCATGGGAAGCGGCCGAGATGAAAAGCTCCCCACGATCATAACCCCCCAGAAAAGAATAATCAGAGCGCTGAGTATCCGAGCAATCCACCGAAACGTTTTTACTGTTCTAAACAACACCCAGATGCCCGACAAGCAAATCACAACTCCAACCGCGGTGAGCCAAGTAATCCGCCCCCACATCAGACCAGTATTCGGAAAAACAATCTTTTCGCTGAAGATGACAGCCAGAGCCCCAAGCAGAATCAGCAACCATCCGATAGCTTTGATGCGTGTGGTTTTCATGAGCACATAATGCCGCCTAACAGTGTTAATAGCACGAACTCATTTTGTCGTAACGCGGTATATTCCGCACAGAGACAAAATCGTCGTCAGGCCGTGTACGTCTGCGAGGTGGTCGTGCCACCGCGGCCGGTCCAATTCGTGTGGAAGGCCTGGCCGCGCGGTTTGTCCACGCGCTCGTAGGTGTGAGCCCCAAAATAGTCGCGCAAACCCTGCAACAGATTGGCCGGCAACCGGTCGCTCCGGTACCCGTCGAAGTACGCCAGCGCCGAACTCAGACACGGCGTCGGGATGCCCAGTTGGGCAGCTTTCACCACGACCCGGCGCCAGCCAGCCTGCCGGCTGCTGACCGCTTTCTTGAAGAATTTGTCGAGCAACAGGTTCACCAGGTCGGGTTTGCGCACAAACGCCTTCTTGATGTCGCCAAGGAACACCGAGCGGATGATGCAACCGCCCCGCCACATCAGCGCGATGCCGCCGTAGTTGAGATTCCATTTGTACGTCTTGGCGGCGGCGCGCATGAGTTGGTAGCCCTGCGCGTAACTGACGATCTTCGAGGCGTACAACGCGGCCCGGAGATCGTCGACGAATTTCGCCTTGTCGCCCGTGAACTTCTTGACCTTGGGTTTGATCTCTTGGGCTGCTGCGACGCGTTCCTCTTTCACCGCCGAGAGACAACGGGCGAACACGGCTTCGCCGATCAACGTCAGCGGCATCCCGTCGTCGAGCGCGGCGACCACCGTCCACTTGCCGGTGCCCTTCTGGCCGGCGGCGTCGAGAATCAGGTCCACGACTTCGGCGCCGTTCTCATCCTTGTAAGCAAGAACGTCGCGCGTAATCTCGATCAGGTAACTGTCGAGTTCGCCCTTGTTCCATTCGGCAAAGACATCGTGCATTTCCTGGTTGGTCATGCCGAGGCCGCGTTTCATCAGGTCGTAGGTCTCACAAATCATCTGCATGTCGCCGTACTCGATGCCGTTGTGGACCATCTTGACGAAGTGGCCCGCGCCATTTTCGCCGACCCAGTCGCAGCACGGCTCGCCTTCGGGCGTCTTGGCACAGATCGCCTGGAAAATGGTCTTCACGTGGGGCCAGGCGGCCGGGCTGCCACCGGGCATCATCGACGGTCCCTTCAACGCGCCTTCCTCGCCGCCCGACACGCCGGTGCCGATGTAGAGCATTCCCTTGCTCTCGACGTACTGGGTGCGGCGGATTGTGTCCGGGAAGTGGCTGTTGCCGCCATCGATCAGGATGTCGCCGTTTTCGAGCAGCGGCAGCAAGTGTTCGATCAGTTCATCCACGGCCTTGCCGGCCTTGACCTGCATGATGATTTTGCGCGGGCGTTTCAGGGAGCCGACAAACTCCGGCAGCGTGTGCGCGCCGAAGAACTTCTTTCCCTTGGCGCGTCCATTCATGAAGTCATCCACCTTCGAGGTCGTGCGGTTGAACACGGAGATGGGGAACCCTTTGCTTTCGATGTTGAGGGCGAGGTTCTCGCCCATGACGGCCAAGCCGATCAGGCCGATGTCAGATTGTGCATTCATGATTTTTCCTACCTTCCGACTGTTGTCATACGTTGAAATATTTGTTTTGAACCGACGATTTGGACAGTCCGACTGAGACGTTTAGTCTTTGGCAAAACGCCATGTGATCATGGAGGCTCCCGCAATGCTAAATACGATTGTTGCCACGATACCCATGCTCGATGCCTGCTCAAAAGGCATCAGCATCATGACCTTTGAAACGACGGCACCGAGTAACATACCTCCAACTGTTCCCAGAAGGCCGGAGACTTTCTCATTCGATATGGACACCAAATGCTGAGCCGCGCTTTCGACGTCAGCTTCAGACACTGTGTCTTCCCGACGACGTCCAGCTTCCTTCCTCGATTCGGAAAGCAATGCCTTTGCGTAATCTGAGACGCGCTTCTTGAGAGCAGCACAAGCCTGCTTAGAAAACGGCTTTGAACGCCGAGTTTTCGTTTGTTTTCCTGCCGCTGGAGTTGATCCTGATTCTTCGTCCACATCGCGTAGTGGCGCGTCCCGAACGTCCGACTGCTCGTCTACCACCGCAAGCATCTCGTCTATGCCGAGGCGAATAGTTTGCATCACAACACGTATTCCTTATCTTCGCGACATCCTCGCTTCGAAATTTCTTGTCGGCTTGGCGATCCTACACGCCGCTGAAGGCGCTGAAGCCGCCGTCGATGGCGATGACCTGGCCGGTAACAAACCCGGACGCCTCATCGCTGAGCAGCCACAGCAGCGTGCCGATCAGGTCCTCAGGTTTCCCGTAATGACCTTGCGGCGTATGCGAAATGATCGTGTTGCCGCGCGCCGTGGGCGAGCCATCGGGTTGCGTCAGGAGCGCGCGGTTTTGATCCGTGAGGAAGAAACCGGGCGCCAAGGCATTGACGCGCACGCCGACCTTCGAGAAATGAACCGCCAGCCACTGTGTGAAATTGCTGACACTCGCCTTGGCGGCGCTATAAGCCGGAATTTTCGTGAGCGGCTTGAACGCGTTCATCGAGGAGATATTGATGACGTTACCGTGTTTCTTGAGGACCATGTCCTTGGTGAACACCTGCGTCGGCAGGAACGTCCCGAGAAAGTTCAAGTTGAACACGAACTGGATGCCCTCGACCGTCAGATCATAAAACGTCACGACGCCTTCCTTTTTCTGCGTGAGGTCTTCGACCATAATGTGTTCTTTCGAGGTCGTGCCCTTCGGGTGATTGCCGCCGGCGCCGTTGATGAGAATGTCCACCGGCCCAAATGCCGCTTTGATCTGTTCATGGGCCGCCTCGATGCTGGCCTTCTCCAGCACGTTGCAGGCAAACGCCCGCGCCACGCCGCCCGCTTTTGTGATTTCATCGGCGGCTTTCTGCGCGAACTCCGGCCTCAGGTCCAAGATGGCAACCTTGGCCCCGCACTCGGCCATCGCCTTGGCCATCATGCTGCACAGGATGCCGCCGCCGCCGGTGATCACCGCGACTTGGTTCTTCAAATTCACGTGAAGTGGTACTGGCATAGCTTATCGTCCTTTCAATCTGTGGAAACTCGCCGACGCAACTCTTACGGAATCAGCCTGCGAAATGCAACAGCAATTCCCTTCGTTCCCCAGCGCGAGCTTCCGGCGAGAGGCATTGCTTTGATAGCCTGATCAATCCCTTCAAGTTCCTGCTCGGTTTCCCGTGTCGCACGCAGCACGTCCAGCGTGGAAGTGGACGGGGTGAACGAACGTCGCCCGCGCCAAACCAAGCCGACGCTGCCTGCTGCAGCAGCATGCGGCTACAGTTCTTTCTGGCAAACCAACCAGCAGTTCAGCTTTTTCGTTGCCGAGTGTGGGTGGTGCGCCTATAGTCTCGTACGCATTTCTTTGGCGGGTGCGCCCATAGCTCAATTGGATAGAGCGTTGGTCTACGGAACCAAAGGTTGCAGGTTCAACTCCTGCTGGGCGCGCCATTTCTCCGCCTCCCAAACCCGGGATAGAAAACGGGGAGGGTCCGAGAACCTTCCCCGTTATCTGACGACCGGCGCTGCACCAAACGGCAACGGCAACTACTTCACTTTGGCAGTGGCAAACGAACCGGTAATGGCTTCTCCCCCGCCGGAGTCGGTACCATCCACCCAGACGCCGGTGATCTTCCCGCTGACGGTCTCGTTCGTCACTCCGCTCTTTACTGTGACTTTCGACGATCCGGTAATCAAGAGGACGGCATTACTGGATGTGCCCATCTGACCGTCTCCCGCAAACACGGCAACGAACTTGTCACCCTTGGTCGAATTCGGCGTCAAATCCACGGTCGCCACCTCGTGCAGGAAGAGGCTGAAGTCGGATCCGACAACCTTTCCCATCCACTGTTCTTCATTCGTCTCCGTCCCGCTGATGATTTGCAGGTCAAGAACCGAGATGACGTTCGTATTCCCGGACAGATCCGTACCCGTCACGGCTGTGCCGCTCGGACTAAGTTTACCCTTGATGGTGATATCCTGCTTGGACAGGACGTTCGTCGTGTCCGCCCAGCTCGTCGCGACACCCATCGCTGCCACTACCGCGATTGCCAACAGTTTCTTCATGCCAACCCTCCAATTGTTGATGACTCGCCTTCGTTTCACTGCAACGGCCACAATAGTTGTGAAACCTCTTCAGGTCAACCCCTTGTCGGGAAGAGGGGCCGTTCACGGCGAAGAAGTAGCAGCGTCGAACACACATTCGCGATCTGGCGTGATGATGTTGTTGGCCGGTTTGATGTCATGGTGAATGAGACCGACTGAGGGGGCGCATTCAAGTTCTGGGGCAATTTGATGAAACCAGGGTGACCCCCATCGTGTTTGTTGAACGGTGGAGGATACCAACATGGTTCAATCGTTAACCGGAAAGAACGTCGTTTCAAAGAGCGCAACCGTGTTCACTGTACGAATGTGCAGTCTATTCTTGCTCCTGTTTTCCGTACTCCTGTTGACAGGGTGCGCGAACCTGAGCTCTGACGACCGCGAGATCTTCTACAGCGGATGGGCCAATCCAAATTCCAGTCCGCGAACCCAATAATTTGGAGCGGGGATTGAAGTCAGGGCCGCAGCCACGCTCGCGGCCATCCCGTCCGTCGGGTTGAAATGAGCAAAACCGACAGAATCGGTGTCAAAGAGGGCCGATGCGAAACATAATCAATCTTAGCGGCCTATTGGCCCTGATTCTTCTGGCAGCGGTGCAAACCGACGCGGCGTTGCAGGACGTTCAGACGGTGTTTGTAATCGTCTTGGAAAACCACGATTGGTCAGAGATCAAGGGCAGCAGTTCGGCCCCCTTCATTAACGACACGTTGTTGCCCCTGGCCTCGCACGCCGAACAATACTTCAACCCGCCCCATCTTCATCCCAGCCTGCCCAATTACCTCTACCTCGAAGCGGGATCGAATTTTGGCATTCATCATAACGCTTCGCCTCACGGGAAACAGCTGACGGCCCCGCATCTCGTAGCGCTTCTCGACCAAGCAGGCATCTCCTGGACCTCGTACCACGAGGGCATCTGCGGATGTAATTGCCCACTACAGACAGTCAAGAACTACACGCCCCTTACAAACCCGATGGTATATTTTACTGACGTTACCGAGACCAATGATGTGGACTCCGCCCATTGCATCGCGCACATGCGCCCCTTGGGTGAGTTGGTGGGCAATCTCCAGAGTAATACCGTGGCCCGCTACAACTTCATCACGCCCAGTCTCTGCCATGCCATGCACACTCCCTGCGGTCCTCTCAACGACCGGATTAAACAGGGCGATGATTGGCTGCAGGAGGTTGTTCCGCCGATTCTCAATTCACAAGCTTACCAGGACAACGGAGCGCTTTTCATCACCTGGGATGAGGGCGTGCCCGGTGATGGCCCCATCGGCATGATCGTGCTGTCGCCCCTCGCCAAGGGAAACGGGTATTCGAATACGATTCATTACACGCACAGTTCCACGTTGCGCACGTTGCAGACAATCTTTGGTGTGACCCCGCTGTTGGGCGATGCGGCCGTGGCCACTGACCTCGGCGACTTGTTCAACCCCTGAGAATCCGATCGACACGGACTACGCGGGATAGGCACCACGTGGAACGCGGTAAAACTCCATCGCCACCTCTTGCCCGCCGTAGCTCCTGCAAATGAGGTGGGTTTGGCGAAAGTGGGGCCGCTCACCCGATAACGACCAACTGCGCTTTACGCCCGTCCCCAACACTCACGTCCTTGAACGTCGCGAGCCTCGACGGCCCACACCCTCAGCAGGGGTTTCCACCACCGGCTCGCCCAACCCGCTACAGTTATCGCCGAACCACGACCTTAATACACTTGACCCGCGCATGAGCAAGTGTTTTACTGGCTCCCGAGCTCGCCGGCAGTACTTATGTTTATCGTGATCTCACGGGTCTTGGGAGATCGTGGACTTGTTCCGGAAAGTCCAATCTCCCGGCACAAAGCAGGCACACAAACCACACTAAGTCTTGCGGAAGCAAGCACACCTGGGAAGAAGCCATGAAGAAGTTCAACGTTCCCAGCCCTGCACCCAGAATTACATTTACCGCAACGAACGGGAGGAGCCCCGCTATGTTATCGTCAAAGAAGTCAAGACTCACCCCAATCATCACAACATTGCTCTGCCTCGTTGCGGTTGGTCTGCCACATGCCGCGTTGGCTGACGATGCTGCTGGGGACTTTTCAGTCAGCAGCAATCCCAATGGTTCCTGGCGCTACGGCTGGTCGGCTACCCTCGCATCGGCTTTTAATCTGGATGTAACCAGCACAACGTCCGAATACGGCGTAAGCGGCCTCGCCGGCTGGCTGAGCAATCAGAGTGGTACTGAGGGCGTTCCGTATGTCCTAAAAAACACCACGGCCAACCCGATCACTTGGAATTTCTGGACGGTCTATCAACCGGGGCAACTGGCCCTGGAGGCTGGTTATAGCGGTCAGTATGCCGTTGTCCGTTGGACGGCGTTTTCGGCTGGGCAGTTTAATGTTGCGGCTACGTTTTCCGCCCTCAGTCAATTCGGCGATTCATCGGATGTCCATATCCTGCGCGATGGCATCTCCATATTCGATTCGGCTGTGAACGGTTTCCCCAACTCGCAGACCTATTCGGGGACTCAGACCCTCGCGATGGGAGACACCATCGATTTTGCTGTTGGCTTTGGGAGCGACGGAAGTGTTTCTGAAGATACCACGGGTCTAGCCGCAACGATTGTCGCCGTCCCCGAACCCAGCACGTTAGGGCTTGTAGGCGCAGGTCTCGGCTGTCTGCTTTCGCTTCGATTCCTGAAGAGGAAGTAGCCGCCACACAACGACGCCAAGGCGACCGGCCGTGGCGTCGTTGCGCATGACAAATCTGGATCGACGGCAGATGCTAGGGCGCCGAGTTCATCGTCCCCAGAGTTCCCACGAGACTGCCCTCGCCCTTGGTCACGAGGACATCCAAGTCCTCGGAGCCATCGTTGCCCGCGATTTCCCCCTGGACGGCGCTGCCGAGCCTGACCGTTGTGAAAGTAGATGGTCGAACTTCGTCGCCACCTCTTGCCCGCCGTAGCTCCTGCAACTGAGGTGGGTTTGGCGAAAGCGGGTCTGCTCGCCCGATAACGACCAACTGCATTTAATGTCGGTCAGCCACGCGAACGGCGAATGGTTAGACCCTACTGCCCGCCGTTCGACTTCATTTCGGGCGCTTGATTTTTCATCGCAAAGTCACGGATCGCCTGCGACGACAGCATCGCCTGTTGTGAATTCCAAAAGAGATTTGCCAAGGCTTTCTTCAAGGCTCTCTTCAAGAAGGCCTGTTCATCAAGGCCCATGTTACCTGTGTGCTCGCCGGTGATAGTATCGACCCAGATGACATTTCCGCTGGGCCTGCTTAACGTCCACTCCACCTTGATAGAAACGAGGGAATGGCTCCACGGTGACGTAGGAGCCGTTTGATAGAAATAGCTGAACTTTGGTGTCAAGATCGCCTCAGCTTTCCCATCCGTTGCCTCGCCAGTATTGCTGACGTCCACTACTTCAGTGAAGGTATGTCGCGCCAGTACGCCGGCGTTTTGGGCGATGGATTCACCAATAGGAATCCTCAGGCGATAGGTTCCCAAGGGACTGTACTCACACGTCGTCTTGCGTAGTTCATCCGTAATATTCAGTGCGACCTTGAGATGTAATTTTTCCTGTGGTCCATAGCCCTCGTACGGAGTTTTCGGTGGATAGACTGTGTACGTGCAACCGACCAACGCCGCTGAAAGGGCCAGCGCGACGACGGTCGCCAGTACGGTCAAACAGGTTTTGCGGTTCATGGTTTTGCGGGAATCAAGTCAACCGTAAAATCGAAAAGGGTCACGTCACCGGTAGATGACTCTTTGACCTCGACGGCGATGTGGTATGGGCCGGAAAGCCTTGTGCCCTCCGGATATTGAACGTAGACGAACCCCTGTACATTCTGGCCCGGTCCAATGGTCCGGCTGTATAACTGCTTATCCGCAAGGTTGTGTTGGATCACCGTGGCATCGGATGCCAGCTTCAGACCGCCAAATGCCAGAAGCAAGCCCGGGCCCGGAATGACTCCCGCGGCGGCGGCGGCGCCACCTGCCAACCCGATTGCGGTTCCCGCAGCTTGAGAGGTGACGTTCGTCAGTTGAGAAGTCCGGGATGTGCCGGATGCTTCGTCCGCGACATGAACCTGGTCTTTGGAGATGATGAAACTGGAGGCGCTACGGTTCTCGGCCACGAGGAGGATCGGGAGTAGCCCTTTGTCGCTCAAATCCACCTTGAAGATTTCCTTCATCTCACGCTTGTCAGTCACTGGGTGGATGCCTATGGCGACCTGTTTCTCCTGCGCGTGGTATTCGCACGACTCCGCGCTGCGTTCTTTCAATGCAGCGATTTTCATGGTGGCGCAGCCGCTTCCCAACAGGAGCAACACGGTGAAGATGCAACCTTTTGACACCGCATGATTCCTCCTTGCGTCCAGCGCCGTTGTTAGGCGACAAGGGATTTTCTTTTGGCGTACAAGAAACATTTCCGTTCGAGAATCGTAACGACTGTTCCACCGACCGTCACGAACTTGCCTCATGTCGACAAGCGTCCCCGTTTCCTTCAGCATGACGGAGCTTTTGGGCGGTGCGGACTAAATGATTCTTCCGGCTTCGCTTTATGTCAAGATCCAAAATCTGCTCGACTCGCGCCGTGCCGACCTTTTCCTGTCTCCAAGCGGTACTGGTACAGTCTGGTTGAGAATCCCGCAGCCTATTGGCATTACCGCAAGACCGTTTAGGGCGGCGCGGCCCTGACGGGCCGCCTCCGCCCTCGCGGCCCAAATGACGGCCCGCCCGGTTCTATTCTGTGATTCAGAGTTTTCGGTAGGAATCGAATGCATCAAGAATGTCTTGTGCCAATTTCGGATCGAACTCCGGGTGTTCGTTCAGCGCGGACACGACATCCTCATAAGACCTGTCCCGCTGTCGATTCCTCAAATCACCCAGCACGGCGGTGGGCTGCGGTGACACCACGATGTCCAAAATCATTTCCCGTATCCGCAACTTCATAGCACTCAGCCACGCCTCGTCATCTGAGACGGTCTGATCCAGCGTGTGTTTTATCCGTTCCGCCAACGCGATCAGTTTCTCTCTCCTCATGCCAGTCCCGTAAGCGCAAACAACCGGCCAAGTAGTACCTCACCGCGTCGGAGTGTAATCACGGCACCGCGCAAGACAAGCAGGAATTCGGCGCCTCACTACCCCACACCCTATTCAGGAAGATCGAGACCCAACTCCTGACAACCGTAGAGCATCACCGAATCCCGGTCTTTCCACTCCGGCCAGCGGTCAAACACCGTAACGAACAGGTCGCAGCCTACCCGCCAAGCTTTCGAGAATCCGTTGAGTGAAATCGCGTTGTTCTCCGTGAAGCGCCGCCGAGCCTGACCGCAGTGAAAGCAGAGGGGCACCACGTGGAACGCGGCAAAACTTCGTCGCCACCTTTTGCCCGCCGTAGCTTTTGCAAATGAGGTGGGTTTTGGCGAAAGCGGGTCCGCTCGTCGCATGACGATCAACTGCGCTTAATGTTCAGTCAGTCACCCGCGCATAATCGCACAAACACCAGAACCGCCCTCAAGGCAATCAACCGTCCCTTGGCTGGGGCGGCGATTTCTGTAACAGCTATTTCCTCTTCAAGAAACGAAGCGAGAGCAAACAGCCGAGACCCGCGCTTACAAGTCGTATCGCATTTGGTTCGGGGACAATCGTTGCCGATAGAACTGTGGTGTCGTCATGTTGGTTACCATTGCTACCCCAGCCGACAGCAAAATCGACGGTGTCACCTTGCACGAGGTTCGTAACTCCCGAATAGGATTTTGGGTCGGGAGTGCCGATCACGGTTGAATTGAATATTGAGCTCCCATCAAGCAGGACATGCACATCCACTGTAGCGCCTACCGTACTCAGGCCAGAAAACGTGGCCGCAATAGTAAACTGCCCGCTCGAAAGCGCTGTCCAACGGACCACGGAATACTCATCGTTCGTACCAGGATTTAAGCCCAGTTGCCCTGGTTGAAAAGTCGTGTGCCCCCCTATAAAGATTGAGTTCGCCGTACGATTGTGGAGGACCGACGGAACGCCGTCAGCCTCGGTGCCCAGCCAGCCATCGAGACCGCTTTGCCCGTAGGCCGCCGTGGTGTTGCTGGTTTCCAGAGTAAAGGCCGATCCGAGTGTGGACGACCAGCCGTAGCTCCAGACGCCATTGGGGTTGCTGCTGAGTGAAAAGTCCCCAGCAGCATCGTCAGCCAACGCAGCCTGTGGCCGAGCGACTACAACGAAGCAGAGCAACGCTGTGAAGCTGGAGATGAATGCTGACTTTTTTAACGATGACATAGCGCGGCTCCTTCGGTTGGCTGAGGAAAACGTGATTCCGGGTACAGAACTGGAAATGTTGAACTTCTTCATGGCTTCTCCCTATCGAGCATGCTTTGCGGCGGGCGTTGCGGTCTCCTGAGCCAGTAGAACACTTCCTCACAGGCGAGTCAAGTCTGCTGAATCCATGGCTTGGCAAGGCTGGATGCCAAGCAGTAATCGCACACCCAGTCGCTCCGCCCAGCGCATTTCGCCCATGCCGACCAACTGCGTTTGGTATTCGGTCAGCCATGCGTATCGTAAATAGTTAGACGCGACCCCCACTGCCACCATTTACATTTTACATTGCCAATCCCCAGCGCACCGTATATTTGATCTCCGGAACCTTTCCTAGAAAACGGGGTCAATTGTCCTATGAAGACGCCAGATGCCAAACCCTGCTTCACGCGCAACACTCGATCTTGCCTCTTTCGAATACTGCTATCAGTTCCCATTTTTCTCGCTCTGGGACACATCCCCCTAGATGCCACACCCGTCCCTCCCAACGTAAAAAAAATTGTGATCTTCATATACACCGAGGATGCCAAGGGCTCGAAAATCCCTCTTGGCACGGGCTTTTTTGTGGCTGTACCCAGCTTGGGGTCAAACTCCAATACATACGGATACGTATACGCAGTGACTGCAAAACACGTCGTTTTCCCCGAGAACACCACCGGCTTCCGACCCCTTGTCTACATCCGCCTGAACAATAAGAAGGGGGGTTCCAACTACTTACCCATTCAGCTGATTGATCACGGCGACAATAAGAACATCTTTGTCAGCGACGACCCAGCCGTGGACGTTGCTGTGATCGCAGTGGCTCCCGACGTAAACGCATACGACTTTTTGGCGATACCAGAGGCTATGATTACCAAGCCTGAAGACTTCAAAGCCATGCGAATCCGCGAAGGCACCTCAACCTTCTTCACAGGGCTATTTGCCCCCTATCCAGGTGACCAGAGAATCTACCCTGTCGTGAAATTCGGCACCGTAGCCTTGGTGACCGACGAGAAGGTACCATGGATTGCACAAGTCCTGACGAATGGCGTCGTCGTCAAACAGAACGTCAAAACTGAACTTTATTTACTCGAAACCCCCTCAGCAGGTGGGAACAGTGGCTCGCCTGTTTTTTTCTATCTAGGCGCAGATCGCGAACCGGGCTCTATCAACTTAAGTGCGCCCGTCCTCAAACTCGCCGGCATTATGCTTGGGTACTATCCGGATCCCCAACCTCTCCTATATGCCCAGACCGACACGCGCCCCTTCGCGCCCTCAAACTCCGGCGTGGCCGCCATTGCTCCCGCATACAAAATTCGCGAGATACTCTTCAGCCGAGAACTATCCGACCGCAGAACCCATTTAGATGCGCAGATACCAACTGCCAACTAGTATCTACAAACTCCCGCTCCATCCAGTTTTCATCGCCAATCTTGCCAGACCATCGACACCACGACGAGCAATCCGTTCTCAACACTCACCGTTAACCCCTCTTCTATTGAAGTTACGGAGCGCGGGGCGGCGCAGCCCTGACGGGCCGCCTCCGCCCTGCGGCCCGGACAATCGACTGAACACCGCAACAAGGAGATCACACCCGACCCGCCACGCTTTCGAGTAAGGGCGACGACGGTGGCAGGCGAACACGCCGACAGAGCGGCGTGGGTTGCCACCGAAACGACGCGGCGGCGTCTCGTGCAGCTAGTGCTGCACTCGGCTCAAGGGCGGGAGGCTAACGGCGCGCCCGGCGGTCGCGCCCTACCACGACGGCAGGCGGAGCGCCTACCCTACAAAACGTCGCGGAAACGACAAAATGTTGCTGCGGGGAGTGCGAAGTGCGGTAACTGTAACGGGATAGGAATACGAAAGAAAAGCTTCCAAACCTTCCAAACCTTCCAAAGTACACTAACGGGTTTTCCGGGATTGTGAGAGAATCGGGGTGTGAGCATGGATTATAGAGACATGCGTGCAGAGACCGGCGGAATGATGGCTGGCACAGCTCTTTATAAGAATACGTGTTTTTACCAAACGAACCCAACTGAAAAACGCACATGTGTTTCGACATGAAACCGTTATGAAAACACAGAGTTGGGTTCGTTATGCAAAAAAGAACCTAAAAATGAGGGGAAAAGCACCAAAATACTGCTCCGGGAGGGTAGTTTTATGCACAAACGAAGACAAAATGAACCCCAATTTCACGCACCGTGCGGTGACGAATGGGTGCAAAACGGGTGCGGCGTCAGCGGAGAATCAGCCACGAGACAATCGCGAAGAGCGGGATGAGAATGGGCAGTGTGTATTTCACGACGTAGCCGAAAAAGCTCGGACACTTCACGCCGCTCGATTCGGCGATGCTCTTGACCATGAAGTTCGGGCCGTTGCCGATATAGGTGCAGGCGCCAAACAACACCGAGCCGAGCGAGATGGCGACGACATATTTCGCGGTGTGCGCATCCAGCAGGAAGGTCTGCATATGGGCCGGGTTCTCCAGCGACAGGTGCTGCAACCCGAACGCTGCTGTCAGGAAGTTCAAATAGGTCGGCGCGTTGTCCAGCACGCTCGACAACGTTCCCGAGCCCCAGAAGAATTGCCGCGCGGTGGTGATGCCGATGTCGGCCGCGTGTTTCTCGAGCAGGTCGAGCGCGGGCACCATCGTGGCAAAGATTCCGAGGAACAGGAAGCCGACCTCGCGCACCGGGCCGAAGCTGAATTCGTTTTCATGAAGCGCGTCCTGGTTGGCAAACTTGTGCGAGAGACACGCCATGGTGATCATCAACGCGGCGACGGCCACGGTAACGAAGCTCTCCGCCGTTTTCGCCCCGTCCCAACCCAGCGCCTGGCCGATCGCGCCGAAGGCCGGCCAACCCCCAAGCCCCTTGAGCCATTCCGCCTTTTGCATCAGCACCAAGCCGATGATGACGAACAACCAGATGAAGTTGTGGGTCCCCTCGAGTTCCACGCGGTCTTCCGCGCGCCGCCTGGCCTCAATTTTGTGCTTCTGAAAATCAAGCAGGTCGATCAGGAAAAACAACGCCAGCAACGCCCCGACGCACAACAGCCAGGCGAGCACGACCTGTGGCACCTTCAGCAGCCAGAAAAACGGCACGCCCTTCAGGTAACCGAGAAACAGCGGCGGATCGCCGATGGGCGTGAGCGCCCCGCCGATGTTGCTGACGATGAAGATGAAGAAAACGGCGTGAAACGGCGCGGCCCGATATTTGTTGATCCGCAGAAACGGGCGAATGAGCAACATCGACGCGCCGGTCGTGCCGATGAGATTGGCGAGAAGCGCCCCGACCGCCAACAGACCGGTGTTGACCGCCGGGGTCGAGCGCCCCGTCATGTTGATGTGGATGCCGCCGGCGATGACAAACAGCGACCCGATCAGCGCCATGAACCCGACGTATTCGATCAGGCTGGTCAACATCCGCGGCGCGTTGTGCAGGACGAAGACATAATAAGCGACCGCGATCAACCCCAGCCCGATGGCGATCTTGGGATGGTGATGTTCCCAGAAGCGTTTGTTGACGAACGGCAGCAGCGCGATCGAGAGCAGCAGGAGCACGAACGGCGCGACCATCAACACCGGCGGCTCGCGCGGCGCGATGCCGTCCGCTCCGGTGCCCGCACTGACAACACCGAACGTCGCCGCAAGGAACGCCACGGTGGCGACCAGTTTCCGCATTACCGATGCTGATACTTTACTTTCAACCGCATGACAAACGGAATCGCGTAGGCGACCGCCACGCCCGCCGCCATCCAGACGACGCTGGCGCTCTGGAACAACACCTGCGCCAACACCAATGCAATCAGCAGGAAAGCGACGCGACCCCCCGAACCGGGAATCTGCCGCAGCAGCGTCGGCACTTGCTCCCGTTTCTCCAAGAGTTCATTGCGCCGCAGCGCCAGCAACTGCAACCAGGCGAACGCTCCGCCAATGATCACGCCAAGGATAATTCCCAGATACATGGTTATATTCATTGTCCTTTTTCCGAGCAAAAGCAAGTTGAGGATCGCGCGGGGCGGCTGTCGTTCTCCCGCGCGTCCCCGAAGTTACTGACTCTCCTAAACGGCCGCTTCGTTCATCTCCGCCGTGCGAATCCGCATGGCCTTGTCGATCTTCCACACGAAGATCTTGCCGTCGCCGATCTTTCCGGTCTTCGCGCTTTCCTGGATCACTTTGATGACGCGATCCACAGCGTCGTCAGCAACGACAATCTCCAGTTTGATTTTGGGAACGAAGTCCACGGCATACTCGCTCCCGCGATAGACTTCGGTTTGGCCCTTCTGGCGACCGAACCCTTTGACTTCACTGACGGTCATTCCCTGGATGCCGACCTCAGCCAGCGCTTCCTTGACCTCGTCGAGCTTGAACGGCTTGATGATGGCTTCAATTTTATTCATCTTGTTCTCCGAGTTGTTTCGGCGCCCCGCTCCCGCCGCAGCGGGACCGGGGAACCAATTGTATTCGCTAGCGAGTCGACACGGGTGTTCTCGAGGCCGCAGGCACTGATGCCGACGGGTTCGAATACCCCTTCGGATGCGGCGTCTCGACTTCTTTGTCCATCACCACGCCATTGTAACCCAAGCAGCCCATTTCGGGGACGTCCAAGCCGCCAATTTCAACGTCCAGTGTTGGGCGGTGGCCGTTGAGGATCGCGCCGATGACCTTGAACACGATAAACGTGATGACCGCCAGTGTGATGAAGCAGGTCGTCACACCGATTAACTCGGCCCAGAACTGCGACATGCCGCCGCCGTAGAACAACCCCAGCACGCCCATTTCCGTCGAGCCCGTCGGGGCGGTGGACGGGTCGGAGAAGAACTTGTAGGTGCCGTCAACCAACTTGAACCAATGCGCGCCATTCCAGCCCTGGCCGTACGTGCCGTCGGCAAACAAGCCGAGCGACAAGCAGCCCCAACAACCGTTGACGCCGTGTACCGAGATCGCACCAACGGGGTCGTCAATGCCGATCTTGTCGAAAAAGAACACGGATTCGACCACGAGGATGCCGGAAATCGCGCCGAGGATCGAGGCCCCGCCCGCGCTGACAAAGGCGCAGGGACAGGTGATTGCCACGAGGCCCGCCAGCATGCCGTTGCACATCATGGACGGATCGGGTTTCTTGGTGCGAACCCACCACATCCACAACGTCGCCGCCAACGCGCCGGTCGCGGAAGCCAGCATCGTGTTGGTCGCCACCACGCCGATGCGCAGATCAGTGGCGGCCAGGCTGGAGCCGGGGTTGAACCCAAACCAACCAAAAGCCAGAATGAACGTGCCGAGCATGGCCATCGGAATGCTGTGCGGCGGCATAAAGTTCGTGCTGCCGTCCTTGTTGAATTTGCCGTACCGCGCGCCGACGATCCACGCGGCGACCAAGGCGATCACGCCGCCTTGCATATGCACCACGGAAGAACCGGCGAAGTCCACATGACCGTGACCGATGCCGAAGTTGGCGCCGAGCTGCGACAACCAGCCGCCGCCCCAGACCCAGTTGCCGAAGAACGGATACATGATCGTGCCGATCGCGCAACCGTAAAGCATGAACGAGGAGAACTTCCAGCGTTCCGCGCACGCCCCGGTCGGGATCGTCGCCGTCGTGTCCATAAACACCATCTGGAACAGGAACAGCGTAAACACCGCCGAGTCGTAGCCCGCGCCCTGCAGCAGGAAGCCCTTCAGTCCGAGCAGACCGAACGGTTTGCCGAACAGGTTGATCGTGAACTCATTATTCAATCCAGCGTAACCGCCCATCGTGGTAATCGGCCCCATTCCGCCGAACATGAACGCAAACCCGCAGAGATAGAACCCGAGCATGCCCATGGGATAGATCATGAAGTTCATCGCCATCGTGTGGCCCGAGTTCTTGGCGCGGCAGAGACCCGTCTCCACCAACGCGAAGCCCGCTTGCATGAACATGACGAGGAAGCCCGTCACCAGCGTCCACGTGAAGTTGATCGCCACACGGTTGTGCCCAACGGCGTCTGCCAACTGCATCGCGACCGGTTCTTTGTCAGCCTTCGCTTTGAAGTCGTTGTATGCCTTCAGCGAGTCGTCATAGGCTTTCTTCTTGGCCGGGTCTTTCGCGTCGTCGTCACTGAGCTTGGCTGGCTCCGACACCACGAGCGCAGTGCCTCCGGCGTCGTATACTGTGGTCTTGTCTCCCGTGGCTGTTCCTGCCGGATCGGGCTTGGGTGCGTCATCTGCCCGCGTCAGCCCCACCAACCCAAAAGCCATCACGCCCGCCAGAGTCATGACGCATAGCCATTTCAATACCTTCACTCGTACCTTCATTCGTAGTTTCTCCTATTCTCCAAGGTTCAGGTTCTTCACTTGCGCAGCTCCGTGCAAACATGCCGAAGCCACACAGTCCCTCTCAGTGAATCGCCCAACTCGCACTTTGACTGGCCATTTGCATCCCTCGTGCCACAAATCTGATACAAACCCACAACACCCTGATTGCCAAAGCACTATGAGATTTGAGCCGAATGAAGAACCCGAGCTCTCGTGGTGAGATTTCACCACCGCGCTCATATAAATACACCGAGCCATCCGGTGAAAAAGGTCGCACCCAATTCTCGCTTCGGATCGTATCCGTGCCTCGCCCCTTCGGGAACGGCGTCAATCGTCTCTTGCTTTTGTCCGCTGAGTATGAAAAAAAGTTGACAGTTCGATGGCGAAAAACCTTAAGATTGCCGTGGGCTCGGATCATGGCGGGCTTGATCTGAAGAATCAGCTTCTGGCTTATTTGCAGAGCCGCGGCTATTTCGTGCAGGATTGCGGCACGCACAGCAAGGACGCGGTCGATTATCCGCGCATTGCCTACACCGTTGCGCGGTTGGTGGGCGGTGGCTCTTGCGACCTCGGCATCGTGGTGGACGGCGCGGGAATCGGCTCGGCCATGGCCGCCAACAAAGTCCGTGGCGTGCGCGCCGCGGCGTGCTACAGTGTGGCCCTCGCGAAGAATTCGCGCGAGCATAACGACGCGAACGTGCTCACGCTCGGCGCCGGCCAGACCGATTTCGAGGCCGCGAAGCAGATTGTTGAGACGTTCCTAGCGGGCGAATGTGTTGAAGAGCGGCACCGAAAGCGTGTACAACTGATCAATGCGATTCAGGACGGCCCAATTGAAGTGGGACCACATCAAGCGACGTTGTTGGCCGCGATCGGAGACCCGCGCGTGAGTGCCTCGCAATCCGACCTCGAGCGTATCGCCAAGCGCGTCCAGGAACTCCTCGCCTCCCAGGGCAACCCGCCCCTCACAGCGACGACACCCAAATCGCGGCTCTCCCCGCAACAAACCGCCCAACTGATTGACCACACGGTGTTGCGACCCGATACGACGCGCTCGGACATCGAGCAACTTTGCCGCGAAGCGCGTCAATGCAAGTTTTACTCGGTGTGTGTGAACCCGACGTGGGTGTCGTTTGCGCGGCAGTCCCTCGAAGGCACAAATGTGAAAGTCTGCTGCGTCGTCGGTTTCCCACTCGGCGCACAGCCGCCCGAGACCAAGGCGATGGAAGCGCGCGCGGCCATCCGCCAGGGCGCGAAGGAAATCGACATGGTCATCAACGTCGGCGCCCTCAAGAGCGGCGATGGCGAACTGGTATTGCGCGATATTCGCGGCGTGGTGGAGGCGTGCCGCGACGGCAGCGCGAAATGCAAAGTGATTTTGGAAACCTCGCTGCTGACCAACGAAGAGAAGGCCCGCGCGTGCGAGCTTGCCGTCAAGGCGCACGCTGATTTTGTAAAAACCTCCACGGGCTTCAGCTCGGGCGGGGCGACGGTGGAAGACGTCTCGCTCATGAGCCGCATCGTTCGCGACAAGGGACTCGGCGTGAAAGCCTCGGGTGGGGTGCGGTCGCTGGCGGACTTGGTGAAGATGGTGGCCGCGGGCGCGACACGCATCGGGACGTCAAGCGGCGTAAAAATTTTGAAGGAGGCCGCCGGCGAAGTCATTTCATCGGAAGGCCCAAAGTATTAGGCGGACATGAAAGGAACGGAACATGGCAGACCTACGCTCATACATTTTTCTCGATAGCTTGCAACCGCAGGTGGCGTCGTTCTTTGCCACCGTGTCGCAAGGTTTTCTGCCGATTGCGGGACAGGCGTCGCTCTTCGTCGAGATTTCGCCCGGCATGGAGATCAACCGCGTCACCGACGTGGCGCTGAAATCCACGAAAGTCACCCCCGGCATGCAGATCATTGAGCGCCTGTATGGGATGCTCGAAATCCATTCCGAGTCGCAGGCGGACGTGCGCCAGGCAGGCGCCGCGATTCTCGAAGCGCTCGGCTTGAAGGAAGAAGGCCGCTACAAACCGCAGATTTTCAGCAGCAGCGTCATCCGCCGCATCGATGATCATCATACGATGCTCATCAACCGCACGCGCCACGGCAACATGATCCTGCCCGGTCATACGCTGTTCACCATGGAAATGGCCCCCGCCGCGTACGCCGCGTTCGCCGCCAACGAAGCGGAGAAAGCCGCCGAAATCAACATTCTCGAAATCCGTGCGTTCGGCAGTTTCGGCCGCATCTACCTCGGCGGGGATGAGAAGGACATTGATGTCGCCGCCAAGGCCGCCGAAGCGGCGATCAACAGCGTCACCGGCCGCGAGATGAAGGGTAGCGGCGGTTAGACCGATTTAGACCGATTTTGAAACGATCAGAAATATAACGTAAAGGAGAAACGGACATGGCAGATGCATTAGGGTTACTCGAAGCTCGTTCCTTCGCCGCGATGGTGGAAGGCGCCGACGCAATGGTCAAGGCGGCCAAGGTTGACCTCGTCAGTTACGAAAAGACCGGTGGCGGCTACGTCACCGCGGTCATTCGTGGCGACGTCGCCGCGGTGAAGGCCGCCACCGACGCGGGCCGCACCGCCGCCAGTCGCGTGGGCGAAGTCGTCGCGGTCCACGTCATCGCGCGTCCGCATGCGAACGTCGACGACGTCATTCCGCTCGGGCGCGGCAACAAAGCTGCCAAGAAATAAATCGGACAATCAGCCGCGGGGGCGGGGCTTCGGCTCCGCCCCTGACGGGAGGTTGCATTTATGAATCTTGGCAAAGTTGTCGGCACCGTCGTCGCCACGCGCAAGGAGTCCAGCATGGACGGCCTGAAGTTCATGCTCGTCAAACACGTGGACACCGAGGGCAGGGAAACCGGCGGCCAGGTCGTGGCGGTCGACGCGGTCGGCGTCGGCCCCGGCGAGTTGGTACTGGTCGCCACGGGCAGTTCGGCGCGCCAGACCCTCGCGACCAAGGATCGCCCCTGCGACGCCGTCATCATGGCGATTGTTGACAGTTGGGAAATTGGCGGCGTTGACAAATACAAAAAATAATCAGGTGAATCGTGGCTGGCCTTACCGATCAGGAAATTGAAATCATCGCCCGGCGGATCGTCGCCGACTTGGGCGGCTTGTCGGTGTCCACCGTCACCGCCGCTGTCAGCTCCACTTGGGTGACGTTGTAGAGGTGCAGGGGCAGGCTCTTGCCTATCTGGTCGAGCAA
>Ga0187861_10001837_pt1 | contig 20938 bp, 19 predicted proteins | sample June2016WEW_10_1_3_FD_132986 | JGI IMG/M metagenome (GOLD analysis project Ga0187861, IMG submission 132986) | Peatland microbial communities from SPRUCE experiment site at the Marcell Experimental Forest, Minnesota, USA - June2016WEW_10_100 | ecosystem: Environmental > Terrestrial > Soil >...
ATCAACTCGCGCGGTGGTGGCAGAAGCTATTGTCCCGGCAGCCGAGCGGAGTCGAGTCCAGCCAACCGGTTTCCCCTTTGCCTTCGCCACCATCCAATAAAATAACTTTTGAGACAGTCTCAGATGGCTGCCCATCTTCGACTCACCCATCCCCTTGAAAGCCGGCCAACGGATCGTCATTGATGGTGTGATCGTGCCCTTGCGAGAACGGTTTGTTTGGGGCAAAACCCGGATTCGCATCCTGGAAGAGAATGTGGAACTCAAAGCCGAACCGGTGGCCGACCTGGGCAAAAATCCCCAGGAATTGAAGGGGCATTTGATATCGGTCAAAGGCCTGGTTGACAGCGAGTCGGAGGATCCAACGCACTACATAATCAATTTCCTGTCCGGCAGTACCCTCGCCCGGGTATATGTGTCGAAGGGAACCAACAGTTTGCCACTTCATTTCAAGGAGGGCGATTCCGTTCGCATGAAAGGTGTTTACTCTCCCCAGTTCGATAGAAACGGAAATCTGAGCGATCTCTCCTTGTTGGTCAACAGCCTGACGGACATCCAGGCCATTGGTTCGTTGAAAACCGATGCGCGTTTCGCCATTCCAATCACCTTCAGCAAAGACATACAGTCGGATACGCCCGTGGGCAACCTGGTTCGGGTGGTGGGCATCGTGCGCAGCTACGAACCGGGCAAGTGGGTCACCCTCTGGGATGCCACGGGACAAATCATGGTTCAGAGCAAACAGAGCCAACCGCTGCGGTTTGGGGATCGAGTTGAAGCCATTGGCTATCCTTACTTGCTGGGCGTGCAGCAATATTTGCACGATGGGTTGTATCGGCTGGCAGCCTCGACCAACCCGGCTGCTTCCGCCTTGATGACGATCACCCATAACTTGCCCTTGCACCTGGCCGAGCAGATTCGGGAATTAAACCCCGAAGAGGCCGGCCGCCATTTGCCGGTTGCTCTTCGCGGCGTGGTCACCTGGTCGCATTCCAGCACCTCCTTTGTGTACGTACAAGATGCCAGCGGTGGGATCCGGGTGGTTAACCCGAAGTGGGATGAAACCAACACCATGCAACCGGGAAGGATTGTGCTTCTGGAGGGCGTGACCGGTGAGGGAGATTTTGTGCCCGTGGTCACCAACGCCGTCCTGCGCCGGTCCGGGTGGTGGAACATGGAAGAAGGACGTCTGATGACCCTCGAACAGGCACTCACCGGAGTGGAAGATGGCCATTGGATAGAAATGCGCGGTTTTGTCCGGGATCTGAAGGAAACCAACGGTTTGGTGTGTTTCGATCTGAGTACGCCGAGCGGAGAATTCCAAGCGTGGACCCCGGCCTCGCAATCATATGATTCACTTAAAGGATCAATCATTCAAGTGAGCGGGGTGTGCTCGGCTGTTTCCAATACACGGCATCAATTGACGGGGATTCAGATTTGGACGCCGGAGGCAAAAGACATCCAGATCGAAGAACCCGCACCGCACGATCTGTTCGCCCTGCCGCTCCGTCCGCTCGCCAATCTGCGGCGGTTCAACATGGAAAGAGCGCTCAATCAGCGAATCCGCACCTCCGGCACAGTGATTCTTCACATGCCGGGTCGTTACCTGTATGTGCAGGACGGCGCGGACAGTGTCTTTGCCTTAAGCCAGCAGGCGGACGCTCTTCAGCCCGGCGACCGGGTCGAGGTGGTGGGTTTTCCCGGCGAAGAAGGCCAAAAAATTGTCTTCCGGGAGGCGGTTTATCGTCGTATTTCCGGTGGCGGAGAACCAAAACCGGTACAATTGTCAGCGACGAACTCCGTCAATGTGAATTTAGAGGGTCTCCTGGCGAAAGCCGAGGGGGCCTTGCTAAACAAGGTGGAAAAAGACGGCGAACCGCACTTGCTCATCCAGACCAAAGATTTCACCTTCGAGGCCAGCCTAGGGCCGGCTGCGACTGAAACCAAAAAAAACCTGCAAGCCTTGGAACGCGGCAGCCGGCTCGCCTTGACCGGGGTTTACGAAGTACAGAGCGATGAATACGGGCAACCGCGTTCATTCCTGCTCCACCTCCGTTCTTGGAACGATGTGCAGTTGCTGCAGCGACCGCCCTGGTGGACGCGGGCGCGACTTTTGTGGGTGCTGGGCGGGGTCCTCACAGTGTTCCTGATCGCGTTGATCTGGGGCATCCTGATCGCGCATAAAAACACGCTACTGAATCAGACGCAGGCAGAGCTGCAAACGGCCAACACCCAGCTCGAAGAACGGACACGGGAACTTCAGAATCAGTTCGCGGCCGAGGAACGGGCCCACACTGAGCTGGCCCAGGCGCAATGAAGCCTCATGCTGGCATCCCGGCAGGCGGGCATGGCTGAAGTGGCCACCGGCGTCCTGCACAACGTTGGCAATGTCCTCAACAGTGTCAACGTCTCCGCCACCTTGCTCCGCGATCAAGTTCGCAAATCGGAAACCCACGCGCTCCTGAAGGCCGCCGAATTGCTGAAACAGAAAAACGGAGACCCGGGGGCCTTCCTGACCTCCGACCCCCAAGGGAAATTGATGCCGGAATTCATTATTCAAATCGCCGGGCAACTCCGAAAAGAGCAGGAAAACACTTTGCGTGAACTGGAGCAATTGGCCAAAAACGTCGATCACATCAAGGACATCGTCGCCATGCAGCAAAGTTATGCGCGCGTTGCCGGCGTCGTCGAAAAAGTGTCGTTCGCCAGTCTGGTGGAAGACGCCATTCAAATCAATTCGGCGGCACTGACCCGCCATGGAGTTACGGTCATCCGCCGGTTTGAAGAAGTGCCGCTCCTGATGCTCGACAAACAAAAAGTCCTCCAGATTCTGATCAACCTTGTCCGCAACGCCAAGTACGCGCTGGATGAATGCACCCAGGATGAAAAGCGGCTCATCATCACCATCGCCAAAACGGACGGGGAATGCGTCATGGTGAGGGTGGAGGACAACGGCATCGGCATTCCCCCGGAAAACTTGACGCGCGTTTTCTCCCATGGGTTCACCACGCGCCCGAGCGGCCATGGTTTTGGCCTTCACCTCGGCGCGCTTAACGCCTGGGAAATGGGCGGCTCGCTCTCCGCCGCCAGCGCCGGCACGGGACGCGGCGCAACCTTTACCTTGATTTTACCCCTGCAGCCACCCGTCAGGAACTTATGAATCCACCCTCCGCCAAACCCGGCAACCGGATACTCATCATTGACGACAACGCTTCGATCCATGCGGATTTCCGGAAAATTCTTGGCCAGGAGCAGGACCCGAATGTCGGGTTGAACCGCGCCAAGGCGCTGTTGTTTGGGGAGAGCACCGCCGCTTCGCCGCGCGCTGATTTTGTGATTGATTCGGCTTTCCAGGGTCAGGAGGGTTTGGCGATGGTCAAGCAGGCCGCCGAGGAAGGCAATCCTTACGCGCTGGCGTTTGTGGATGTGCGGATGCCGCCCGGATGGGATGGTGTGGAGACCATCAGTCATCTTTGGAAATGTTGTCCGGAAATCCAGATCGTCGTCTGCACCGCCTATTCGGACTATTCCTGGGAGGAGATGACTCACAAACTGGGGCACTCCCCCAATCTGGTCGTGCTCAAAAAACCTTTCGACAACATCGAGGCGCTGCAGCTCGCCCATGCGCTCACGGAGAAGTGGCTGTTGAACCGCAAGGTGCAATCCCAGCTGGAAAATCTCGACTCTTTGGTGCGCCGCCGGACTTCGGAATTGGAAACCGCGAATGCGAACCTGAGGCACGAAGTCGCCTCGCGCATCAAGGCCGAAGAACGTTTTTCCAAGGCTTTCCACGCCACCCCCATCCCGCTGGTCATCCAGTCGCTGCATCCTGAAATCATCATTGATGTCAATGAAGCGTTTCTGGCCATGCTGGGAGGCGAACGGCCACTCGTGGTCGGCCGCGCCCCCGTCGAACTCGGCTTGTGGGAGGATCCCCGGCTTGTGGAATTCGTCCGTCAAACCCTGCAAAAAAACTCCCCGGTCCGCAACCGCGCCTGTCAGTTGCGCACGCTCTCGGGAGAGGAGCGCCAGGTGCTGTTCTCGGTCGAACCGTTTGAATTAGGTTCCGGCCCGCATTGGTTGTTGATCCTGCAGGACATCACCAACCAGATGAAATTGGAGTCCCAGTTGCGCCATTCCCAAAAGATGGAGGCGGTGGGGCAGCTCGCCGCCGGAGTCGCTCATGATTTCAACAACATCCTGACGATCATTCATGGCAACGCCTCTTTGCTGCAGGATCAACCCGGACAAGACCCAGCCTGCGCCGAATCACTAAACGACATAATCGTCGCCGCTGAAAGGGCCGCCCGGCTCGTCCGCCAATTGCTGGCTTTCAGCCGCAAACAAGTGCTCAAGCCCGAAGTGCTCAACCTCGGGCAGGTGGTCAACAATCTGGAGGACATGTTGAAACGACTGCTCGGGGATCACATCACTTTTGAAGTGAAGGCCGCCCCCGATTTGCCGTCCGTCGAGGCCGACCGCAGCCTGCTGGAGCAAATCATCATGAATCTCTCCGTCAATGCCCGTGACGCCATGCCCAAGGGCGGAAAGCTGACCGTCGGCATTGATGCCGTTACCATCACCAACGATGATGTGCAAAAAAACTCCGAAATCCGCCCCGGCCAACACGTCTGTCTCTCCGTCTCCGACACCGGCTGCGGCATTGCGCCGGAGCTGCTCCCCCGCATCTTTGACCCGTTTTTTACAACCAAAAAAATCGGCAAAGGCACCGGCCTGGGTCTGGCGACGGTTTACGGCATCGTCAAGCAACATAATGGCTGGGTCGATGTCCAAAGCGCCGTCAATAAAGGCGCGACGTTTCGGATTTTTCTGCCGGCTTGCACAGAAAATTCCCAACCGGAAGACCCGTCCCCAACCCCAAAAACAACCGCTAAAAAAGGAACGGAATGTGTGCTCGTGGTTGAGGATGAAGACCACATACGCACCCTGACGGGCGCCGTGCTGCGCAAAAATGGCTATTGTGTCCTGGAGGCGGCTTCCGGCAAGGAGGCCCTGGCTGTCTTCCAAGGCCACAGTTCTGAAATCGATTTGCTGTTCACCGACATCATGATGCCCGGAAGTCTTCTCGGGGATGAACTGGCTGCCCGCCTGCGCGCCACCAAGCCCTCCCTGGCCGTGCTGTTCACTTCCGGCTACACCCCCGCAGTCAACAAAACCGAATTCCGGGACGATGGGACCTTTCTGACCAAGCCTTTTACTCCCGCTCAAATGCTCGCCACCGTCCGGCAATGCCTTGACCTTGCCTCGGTTAAAAATGGCCAGACAAAAATTTGAGCCGGCCGCACCTCTTCTGCCAGGCCGGTCACATGCATCCAGGCGGCCTGAGGTCCGGCACCCGGCATCGTTTCACCCCGCGGGGCTGCTTAATACGACTTTTAGCCCCGCCGCGGATCGCCCTGCCCGCGACAAACTGGCTGAGCCGGCTCATGAACAGCAGTGGCGGTTCGCCACTTTTCTGGAAACCGGTGACGTGCGCGCCGTGCAGATAAATTTCAGCGGCGCTGCGGCCGGTGGTGATGTTGATTTTGGGCAGACCGCCGCTGCTGTGGGCGAACGTGACCCGGCCGGGGATTTCAAATTTGCCGAGCCGCCCGGGAAGGATGGTGTTTTCCGTAAAACGCGGACTGTTTTAGCCCCGGCGACCGGAAGGCACAGATTTTTTGTCATGCCCCGAAACGCTGGCCGCCGGCCCAGCGGCAAGTTGCGCCCGATTTTCGAAAAAATGAGCGCGCCCCGGCTGGAACGCGCTTAAACCGGCGGTTGCCCGGCAACGCAATTACGGCGTCATGGGCTGCCCTGCGGCGTTGCCGTTGCCTGCGGTCTTCCCAACAGCGCAATCCGGTTCGCCACATTGACCCCGTTGATTTCGTCATAGCTGAAAATCAATTTGTCATTCGGCTTCAGGTCGGCCAGTCGTCCGTTGATTTTGCCGCCGATCACTATGGCGCAATTGTCGCCCAGGTTGAATTTCTTCGTGTCATACATCGACTTGGCCTTGACCGTTTTCGTTTCAAGATCAATCGCCGTCAGCGAGCCGGTGTACGTCTCACTGGACTGGGTGATTTTCTGTGCAGTCGGCTTGCCGTCCGGTGTTTCGTAAATCACCGTGACGAAATTGCCGGTTTGAATGTCCGCCAGCGAACCCAGCTTGTCTTTGCGGAGCATCACCTTGCAGTCGGCCGCGATGGGGAGCGTCCGGTCCCGGCCGCGCCCGTGCAGGGTTATTGTGCGTGCAGCCGGGTCACAGGCCTTCACCGTGCCTTCGCAAGACATCGTTTCCTGTGTGACGCTGTCGGCCACGAGCACGTCGTGCGCCTCTTGATAAAGGACCTCGACCCGCTGACCCGAATGCAAATCGGCGATTGTGCCCGCGTTTTTGTCCACGAAACTGTAGGTGCATTTATCGCCCAGGTTGAACGTCTTGTTCGCAAAAAAACCTGCCATGACCAGCACATGTTCCTTCGCGTCAACGGACACGATCGTGTCCGTGTAGGATTTATGCGGGATTTCGTTCGTGTCCGTGTCATCCGCCGCCGATGCTGTCAGTGCGCCCGCCATCGTCAGGGCCGACACGCAAACCGCCGTCCAGGTGCGTAATGCTTTTGTTTTCATAATAATCATTGGAGAAATCTAACCGGCATCGCGTTCAACCTCCACAACAAATCCTACCCGCCAAACAATCTCCAAACAAACCCATCTGTGGCGGCGGGGCATTGTGCCTGCGCTGCGAACCCCAGTTATCGCTTGACTCCGTTCTGAAATTTTTCATTGATTGAGTCAATTCAACCAAAGGCACACATGAAGAACAAAATTGTTTTTGTTTCCCTTTGCCTGTTCGCAATTGCCATCGCCACGTTAACTTTTGCCGAGGACAAAAAAATCTGGGCTCATTCCTTTCTCGGCCAGAAACCGCCCAAATTTGAAGCGGAGAAATGGCTGACCGCCGTCCCGGGCTGCCAGGGCAAATTCGTTCTGATTGATTTTTGGGCCACGTGGTGCGGGCCTTGTCGGCGTGCCATTTCTGAATTGAACGCGCTCCATAAAAAATTCGGCGACAAACTCGTGGTCATCGGCCTGTCCGACGAGACCGAGGCGGCAGTGAGGAAAATGACAAACCCGAAAATTGAATACTACGTGGCCGTTGATACCCAAGGACGTATGAAAAAGGCCGTGGGGGTGACCGGCATCCCGCACGTGCTGATCATGGATCCGCAAGGCATTGTCCGGTGGGAAGGCTATCCGCTTTTAGATTAGACGGTCACGAACTGACCGAGGCCGTCGTGACCAATATTCTTGCTCGATACGATAAATAGTTTCTCCGGCCCTATCTTCCAAACAAATTCATCTTGCGGCGGCGGGGCGGGTTGCTTGAGTTTGTCGCGGTTTTTTTGAACCGTTTGTGCTGGCCTGGGTCAATCCACCATGAACACGAAGCCGTTTTGGATGCGCGCACGCAAATGGTGGCGACAGGAAATCCGACCGCTGCTCATTCTGGCACTGATTCTCTTTTCCATCCGGTCCTCGCTCGCCGATTGGAATGACGTACCCAGCGGTTCGATGCGGCCCACCATTCTCGAAGGCGACCGCGTTTTTGTGAACAAGCTCGCCTACGACCTCAAAGTGCCGTTCACCACCCGGCACATCACCGAGTGGAGCAACCCGCAACGCGGCGACATCGTGGTGTTCTTCTCGCCCCACGATGAGATGCGGCTCATCAAGCGTGTCATCGGTCTTCCGGGCGACACCATCGAGCTGCGCAACAATGTGCTCGTCATCAATGGCCAGCCGATCGAATACAAACCGATCGCCGAACAACTCCTGCGCGACCTTGCGCCTGCGGACCGCGTCGGCCGCGTCTTCGCCACCGAACAGCTCCCCGGCCAGACTCATGCCGTCGCAGGCAATCCGGCTTTGCCGGCGCTGCGAAACTTTGCGCCGCTGCGCGTGCCGGATGGACAATATTTCATGATGGGCGACAACCGGGATGACAGCTTTGATTCCCGTTACTGGGGTCCGGTGGACCGCAAACGCATCGTGGGCCGCGCAACCGCCGTGGTGATGTCGCTCGACCGGAACAACCACTGGTTACCCCGCTGGGATCGATTCTTCACCTCACTGGAAAGCGAATAGGAGTTGATTATCCGAACAAATCCATCTGCGGCGGCGGGGCGAGTTGCTTGAGCTTGTCGCGGTCCTGCTGGCGGCGCGGCGACTGGCGCACCGCGCCTTCGGGTGTGAGTTCGGATTCTTCGAGATTGCCAAGAATCACCTTCGCACGTTCCAACACTTCCTGGGGCACACCCGCCAGCCGCGCGACGTGGATGCCGTAGCTCTTGTCTGTGCCGCCTTCGACGATTTTGCGCAGGAACACAATCTGGTCGCGCCACTCGCGCACCGCCACATTGAAATTTTTCAATCGTGGCAGGCGTTGCGCCAGTTCGGTCAGCTCGTGGTAATGGGTTGCAAAAAGCGTCTTCGCGCCGACCTGGTTGTGCAGGTGCTCGACGATGCTCCACGCAAGGCTCAGGCCGTCGAATGTGCTCGTGCCGCGCCCGATTTCGTCGAGCACGATGAGACTGCGCGGCGTGGCGTTGTTGAGGATGTTCGCGGTCTCGGTCATTTCGACCATGAAGGTTGACTGCCCGCGCGTAAGATCGTCGCTCGCGCCGATGCGCGTGAAAATCCGGTCCACCAGATCAATCCGCGCCTCCATCGCCGGGACGAATGAACCGGTGTGCGCCAGCAGCGTGATAAGCGCCACCTGCCGGATGTAAGTGCTTTTGCCCGCCATGTTCGGCCCGGTGATGAGCGCAATTTGGGGGACAGTGGCACAGGCCTCCCGGCCTGTGTCTCCTTCCGCATTCACAGGCTGGAAGCCTGTGCCACAAAGCCCCGCATCATTCGGCACGAAGCGTTCGTCGGCGAGATTTTGTTCGAGCACTGGATGCCGTCCGTCACGGATTTGCAGCACGCCTTCGTCAGCGACGACCGGACGACAGTAGCTGTGCAAGCGCGCCGTCTCGGCAAACGACGCCAGCACGTCGAGTTGCGCCAGTGCGGCAGCGGTCTGCTGGATTTTGGGCAGTTGACCGAGCACCTCCTCGCGCACGTGTTGGAACAGCTCATATTCCAGCTTTACGCTGCGTTCCTCCGCACCGAGGATTTTGCCTTCCATTTCCTTCAACTCCGGCGTGATGTAGCGTTCGCCGTTGGCGACGGTCTGCTTGCGGATGTAATGCGGGGGCACCTTGTCGAGATTCGACTTTGTAACTTCGATGTAGTAGCCGAAAACGGAATTGAACCGGACTTTCAGTGAGGTGATGCCGGTGCGTTCAATCTCCTGCTGCTGGAGTTTCGCAATCCAGTCCTTGCCGCTGCGCGTCGCGTCGCGGAGTTCGTCGAGCGCCGCATCGAAGCCGTCGCGAATCATGCCGCCTTCTTTGACCGGCAACGGCGGGTCATCCACGATGGCGCGCGAAATCAACTCCACGAGATCGGGCGATTCGGCAAGCTGGGATTCCAACTCATTCAACAAGGTAGGGACGCGTTCCACCGCGTCCCCATCTCCTTCTTTAATCAGGGACGCGGTGGAACGCGTCCCTACCAGTTTTCTGATGATCCCCTTCACCGCCGGGATTTGCTCCAACGCCATGCGCAGGGCGACGAGGTCGCGCGCGTTGCCGCTGCCGGAACTCAGGCGACCAAGGGTGCGTTCCAGGTCGCGCACCTGGGAAAGCTGCGCGCGGAAATTGTCCAGCGCGGCGGAATTCCCGATGAACGTCTGCACCGCCTCCTGCCGGCGGCGAATCGGTTCAACGGCGGCGAGCGGTTGTGAAAGCCAGTTGCGCAGCATCCGTGCGCCCATCGGCGTAACGGTACGGTTGATCACGCCGTAAAGCGACGCGTTGCGCGGAGCATCGTGATGCAGCGGTTCCAGAATTTCAAGATGCCGCAGCGTCGTGTAATCCAACGCCAGATAATCGTTACGGTTATAAAACGACAGCCGCGTGAGATGTTTTACGTCACGGCGCAGGTGTTGCGTGAGGTAATGCAGCGCCCCGCCCGCCGCGCCGATGGCGGCGGTGCGGTCCTTCAGCCCGAAACCGTTGAGCGACGCCACCTTGAAATGTTCGCGCACGGTGTAAAGCGCGGTTTCCGGCGCGAACGTCCAGTCGTCGTAGCCGCTGAGGATCCAGCCGAAATTGGATTTCAAAGCAACGCTCCCCTCTCCCCGCCCGGGTGGGGAGAGGGTGGCCGCAGGCCGGGAGCGGGGTTCGTTTTCAACGTTGGAATTGCGTCCACTGCCCCGCAGCAAATCCCGCAGGGTACCCGCTTCGCCAGGATAAATAATTTCCGCCGGGCGTAACCGTTCCAGTTCGGTCAGCAATGCGGAATTGTTTTCCAATTCCGTCGTCATGAAATCGCCCGTGGTCAAATCCACCAGCGCGAGGCCAAAGATTCTTCCGCTCGGATAAACCGCGGCGAGGAAGTTGTTCCGCTCGGCCACCAGTATCCGTTCGTCGAAGTGCGTGCCAGGCGACAGGATTTGGGTCACCTCGCGTTTGACGAGTTTGCCGGGCCGGGCATCTTCGAGCTGGTCGCAGATGGCGACTTTTCGTCCGGCCTTGAGCAGCCGGCCGATGTAGGCGTTCGCCGCATGATGCGGCAGGCCGCACATCGGTACGCCGTTGCGGGCGGTGAGCGCGAGGTTGAGGAGTTGCGCGCCCGTCTGCGCGTCCTCGAAAAACATCTCGTAAAAATCGCCGAGGCGGAACAGCAACAACGCGTCCTTGGGCAGTTCGCTCTTGATGCGGCGATACTGCGTCATCATGGGAGTCAGTTGGGCTTCAGCGGCCATCGGCAGGAAAGTTAGGCGGAATGTTTCACAAGGTCGAAACGAAATTACTCACAACTTCACCTTCCCAGCGGCAGTTCCAGTGGGGCGGAGGAATCAATGACGCCGGGACCATGATCTGGACCGCGCCGGCAAATCCGTCGAGTCCGGTGTGGTACGTGTTCGCAGCCACGTGGGTGCCGGCGCCGGTGTTGACCGTGGTGCAAACTCCCGGTCTGGCGCTGGAATGGCCGACCAATGCTGGTCGTCTGGCAACGATTCAGCGGCAACCAGGCCACCAACGCGGAAAACTTCCACCAAGCCATCGGACAACCTGTCGGCAGCGCAGCATTTTTCCGCCTGTCAACCGGCAGTCCTTAAGACTGCCTGTTTCAACCACGGATGACACGGATAAACACGGATTCGGAAAATGAATTTCAGCCTTCAGCCTTGATTTCAGATAGGGCGCGTCACTCCGTGCGCGCCGCTCCGGCGCCCGATTTTACAGCGGCTTGAACTGCTGCCGGGTGGCATCTAAAGGTAATCAGGTGTCAGGTGACAACCGTTGAAAGTCTTTTGTAACGTACGAAATTGGTGGCCGATTTGGCCGCGGTGCAATCACCGGCTGCATCCACATAGATGCCCTCAATCCTGGAAGAGCCATCCTCCTCTTGACACAGGGCCCAGCAGTTCAGAGGCATGGACAATTCAGCATCGTCATCCATTTTAAACACGGCAAACCAATCATCGGCGGGAATGATTTGTACAATTTTTTCGTTCATGTTTATGTGATCACAGAAATATATGGCTTCCTTGGTGCGGTTGTCGATCCGCATTCAGTGGCTTTGCGGAGGGTGTCGAGATTTTCCGGCTCGGACGGCGCGAACGGCCGTCCAGTGCCCGCATCCGGCGCGCCAACAAATTGCCAACAATTCTGCTTTTCATTCCAGCCGAATCGGATACAAAAGCCGCTGCTATGGACGACGAACGGCCAGGCATCATCAACGAACAGCACTCGAACCGGAGGACAGCATGACTGACACGATTTCCTTCAAACTCAACGACAAACCCGTCCGGTTGAAAGTGGACGGCGACCGCCCGCTCCTGTGGGTGTTGCGGACGGACCTGGGGCTGACCGGGACCAAATACGGCTGCGGCGAAGGTCATTGCGGCTCCTGCACCGTCCTGCTCAACCAGCGGGCGACCCGCTCCTGCCTGTTAAAGATCAAGGACATCAAGGACAAGGAAGTGGTCACCATCGAGGGCCTGGCCAAGGACGGGAAATTGCATCCGATGCAAAAAGCGTTCATGGAACATGACGGCCTGCAATGCGGTTATTGCACGCCGGGCATGATCCTCGCCGCCGTCAGCCTGCTGAAGTTCAATCCGCAACCGACCGAACAGCAGATCAACCAAGGCATGGAACAGAACTTCTGCCGCTGCGGCGCCCAGACGCGCATCGTCCAGGCCATCCAGGCCGCCGCCGCCGAAATGAAAGGATCCCGATGAACACGAACGATTATCTGGCCGCCAACTTCAGGGACATTCACGGCTTTGAGGATTTTTACACCCAGAGCCGGCGGGAATTTTTCAAACGGACAGGCGGCGGCATTCTTGTTTTTATCGCTCTGAACGATCTCCTGTTTGGCCAGGAGGAGGCCGGGCGGCCCCGCGGCGGCCGCCCCGGATTGCCCTCCGATTTCAACGCCTTTCTGCGCATTGGCGAGGATGGTCGCGTCACGTGTTTCACCGGCAAGATTGAAATGGGCCAGGGCCCCATCACCTCCCTGCCCCAGATGCTGGCCGAGGAACTGGAAACGCCGCTGGACACCGTGGACATCGTCATGGGCGACACCGATCTGTGTCCGTGGGACATGGGCACGTTCGGTTCGATGACGACCCGCATGTTCGGTCCGGCGCTCCAAGCGGCCGCCGCCGAGGCAAAAGTGGTCCTTTTGGAGCTGGCTGCCGAAGCGCTCAAGGTTCCGCAGGCGCAGCTCGTCGCGAAGGACGGCGTCATCTTTGACCCGCAAAACCCCAAAAGCCGCATGACCTACGGGCAACTGGCGAAGGGACAAAAAATCGAACGGCATCTGCAAACCAAGCCTGCCTTGAAAGATCCCACCCGGTACAAAATCGCGGGCCAACCGCACACCCGCCGGGACGCGGAAGTCAAGGTGACGGGCAAGGCTCTTTACTCGGCCGACATCCGCGTGCCGGGCATGCTCTATGCCAGGATCCTGCGGCCACCCGCGCACGGCGCCAAATTGAAGAGCGTGGACACCGCACCCGCCAGGGAAATTGCCGGGGTGCAGGTTGTTCAAGACGGCGACCTGGTGGCGGTGCTGCATGAATTTCCCGACGTGGCGGAGACCGCCCTGGGAAAAATCAAGGCCGAGTTCGATGTGCCGGAGGCGACTGTGGATGATAAAAACATTTTTGATCATCTGTTGAGTGTCGCGCCCGCGGCGAATGTTTTGAACCAGGGAGGCGACCTGGACGATGGCAAAAAGCTCGCTGCCAAAAAATTCGAGTCAACCTATCTCAACAGCTACGTCGCCCATTCGGCGATGGAGACCCACGCCGCCCTGGCGCAAATCGAGGGCGACAAGGCGACGGTCTGGGCTTCAACCCAGAATCCCTTCGGCGCCCGCGACCAGATTGCCCAGGCGATTGGGTTGCCTGCGGAAAAGATCCGGGTCATCACCCCGTTCGTCGGCGGCGGGTTTGGTGGCAAGACCAATAACGCCGAAGCCGTGGAAGCCGCGCGCCTGGCCAAGGCTGTCGGCAAGCCGGTGCATGTCATGTGGACCCGCGAGGAGGAATTCTTCTTTGACACTTTCCGTCCAGCGGCGGTCGTCAAAATTAATTCCGGGGTGGATGGCTCCGGCAAAATGGCCTTTTGGGATTACGACGTGTTTTTTGCCGGCGACCGGGGCGCCCAGCAATTTTATACCGTGCCGAATCACCGCACCGCCGCGCATGGTGGCGGCTGGGGCGGGACGAAGGGATCGCATCCCCTTGCCACCGGCGCCTGGCGCGCGCCGGGCAACAACACCAACACGTTCGCCCGCGAATCGCAAATCGACATCATGGCTGCCGGCGCGGGATTTGATCCGGTGGTATTTCGGCTGAACAACCTGAGCGACGCCCGGATGGTCCGCGTGCTCAAAGCCGCCGCGGAGCACTTCGGCTGGACGCCGGCGAAGGCCCCCAGCAAGCGCGGTTACGGCGTGTCGTGCGGGATTGACGCCGGAACCTATGTGGCCGCCATCGCCGAAGTCGCCGTGGATGCCGCCAGGGGAACCGTGCAGGTCAAACGCGTCGTCTGCGCCCAGGACATGGGTGTGGTCATCAATCCCGAAGGCGCCAAGATCCAGATGGAAGGCTGCATCACGATGGGCCTGGGCTATGCACTCACGGAAGAGGTGCATTTCAAGGGCGGCCGGGTCCTGGACACGAACTACGACACCTATGAAATTCCGCGGTTCTCCTGGGTGCCGAAAATCGAAACCGTGCTCATCAAGAACAACGCAACCGCGCCGCAGGGCGGCGGCGAACCGGCAATCATCCTGATGGGCGCGCTGATCGCCAATGCCATCCACGACGCCACCGGCGCCCGGCTGTTCCAATTGCCCATGATGCCGGACCGGGTCAAGGCGGCCATCCAGAAAGTCTGACGGCCCCAGGGCGCGCGCCGGTGTCACCGCTCGTCCGGCTCGACCTGGAGCCGGCCGGCGCGGTCAAGCCTTAGAAGTTCCGCGCTGTAGCCTTTGCGGAAATTGGGATGCTTGAACTGATAACCCAGTTCCATTTTCAACCGGCGATTCGACACGCGTTTGTTGGTCACGCCGCGCTTGCGGTTTTCCGCGGAATTTTCCGGCTCGGATTGCGGCGGATATTTGCCGACGGTGCCCGCCAGCCACTGGAAAAAGTTCATCTGGCTGACTGGCTCGTCGTCCACGGCATTATATATTTCCCCGGCCCGGCCGCTCTTCAACGCCGCGATGATGCAGCCGATCAGATCGTCGCGGTGAATCATGTTCAGGAACCGCGAGCCGTCGCCTTCCATCCGCGCCTCGTTTTTCAAAAATTGCTTGAACCAGTGGCCGCGATCCGGGCCGTAAATGCCGGCCACACGCAGAATCACGGCCGGAAATTTGCGTTCGGCCACCACCGCCAGCAGCAGTTTTTCCGTTTCGAGCAAAACCTTCGCGGTTTCCACGGCCGGCTCGGTGGGACTGGACTCCTTGACCTGTGAGCCGTCGGTTTGGCCGTAAACGCTCGTGCTGCTGGTATAGACAAATTTTTTCGGTGGGTTCGGCGCGAGCCATTCAATCAGGCTGCGCGTACCTTGGAGATAAACCTGCCGGTAATCTTCCGCGCCGCCACCGGCGGCGACACAATTGACGACCCAATCAAACTCGCGCGGCAACTTGGCCAGCGTTTCCGGTTGGGTCACGTCGCCGAAGAGCGGCTGGATGCCGGCGGCTTTCAATTCGCTTTCCGCCGACGCATTCCGGCGCAGGCCGAAAACCTCGTGGCCCAAACGGACCAGTTCCACGCCGAGGGGCAACCCGACGTAGCCGCAGCCGACAATCAGACATTTCATTTATGATTTAAGATTGATGATTTATGATTGTTTCGCGCCCTGGGGCGTTGCTCAAATCGCAAATCGTAAATCATAAATCGTAAATCTTTTCAGTCCATCACCGCCGCAAAGCGCAGGCCACGGGTGCTGACGCGGAGCCGGTTGAAGCCAAACTCTTCCATCACCACTTCGTAAATCAGAACCCCGGTCAGGATCACGTCGGCGCGCAATTTTGGCAGGCCGGTGATTTCCTTGCGTTCAGTGAGCGGCAGACTCCAGAGCCGTTTCCGGTGCGCTTTCACCTGCTCCAGGCTGAGGCGCGTGGCCTCCAGGCGTTCGCGGTCATAGCGGTCGAGCTTCGCCTCGATGCGCGCGAGGATGCTTGACGTGCCGCCGGTGCCGACAAGCTGAATCCCGGCTGACGGGGAATCAGTTTCGCGGCGCAGGGCGGGTTCGAGTTTGGGGCGAACCTCGGTTTGTAGGAAATTTTTCAGCCAGTCGCGGCAGGCGGTGAATTCACCACGCGTCGGCGGGTTGCTGTGCGGAAATTTTTCAAGCAATCGCACCGAACCGAACTGGAAACTGTGCGCGAAATGCGTGCGTTCGCCCCGGCCAAGAATGAATTGCGTGCTGCCGCCACCGACATCCAGCAACAGCAGCGGTGCATTCGCCAATTCCATGTCGGTGGTCACGCCTTGAAACGCCCACCTGGCTTCCTGCCCGCCGGAAATGATTTCCACTTTCAGTCCCGACGCCGATTCGATGGCGGAAATCAAATCCTCGGGATTGACCGCGTCGCGCGCGGCGCTGGTGGCGATGACGCGGATGGACCGGGTGCCGTGCTGGTGCGCCGTCCGCGCAAAATCGGCGACGGCATTGGCCGAATAGGCGATGGGCTCCGACTGCAACCGGCGGGTTTCGTAAAAACCCCGGCCGAGGCGCGTTTGCCGGCTTTCCTCGTGCACCGGTTGCACGTTGCGCCCGGCCACATCGGCCACCAACAATTTGATCGAGTTGGTGCCGACATCAATCACGGCGCGGCGAACGGATTCCATGAGCCTCCAGACTACGAAGTGCGGTTGCGGAAGCCCAAGTGAAAAAATGTTACATTTCTGCGCGGGGTTGCGCTGAATCCGGCGGCGTGTATTTTTCCGCCATGAACCTTTACGTTTTGCGGCACGGCATCGCGGTGGAATCCGGCATGCCGGGTTACGAGAGAGATTCCGAGCGCCCGCTCACACCCAAAGGCAAACGCCAGCTTCGGCAAATCGCCGCCGCGACGAAGAAAATGGATTTGCGGTTCGACCTGATCCTTTCCAGTCCGTTTTTACGGGCAAAGCAAACCGCCGCAATCATCGTCGAATCTTTGACGTTGAAAAAACAACTCGCGTTTTCGGATGCGCTCACGCCTGACGGCAATCCGAAGGCGTTGATCCGGCAATTGAATGAATTAAAGCCCGTGCCCGAAAACGTTTTGCTCGTCGGCCATGAACCTTATTTGAGCCGGTTGATCGCGCTGTTGACAGCGGGGGAAACAGGCGTGGCGGTCGATTTGAAGAAGGGCGGCCTGGGCAAGCTGGAGGCGGAATCACTTCATGATGGCCGCTGCGCGACGCTCGTGTGGTTGCTCACCCCGCAGCAGATGGAATTGATGGTGTGATGCGAAGTGAGGTTGGATTTCAAGCTTCAGCTTGTTTGATCTGTGAACACGCTAAAGCGTGAACTCCAACTTCTGCCGGTTTGCTTCACCCGACGCGAAACGAAATTCGCTGAATCAAATCCCGCCCGAAGCTGTGCTGCAACCGGTCGAGAATTTCCTTGCGGCGGTAGCGGACGATCTCCGAGAGCCACACGTTGCTGTCCACGTTCACGAACAGCGTGCCTTTCCGCACCCCAGCCGGCTGGGCGTGCGCGACAATATTCGGGTCAATGAGCGAATTCCACACCTTGACGACCTCGGCTTCGGCCCGCCGCTGGTCCATGTGCAAATCCTTCGTCACCTGCGGCAGCACGTCGCCAACGCGGCGCGCGCACACGGCCTGCGCGGTTTCGAGCGGTGTGAGGTCCACGCCGCGCCATTGCGCGAGCACGCGACGGCGGGCGGACGTTTTCCCCGAACCCAACGGCGGCATGTATTTGGGCGGCGGCATGAAACCGGGAAATTTTCAACCGAACGCGTTGGGAAAGCAAGGTGGTAAAAAATTTGCGCTTGCCAACTTTGACTTTGTAACGCAAAGTGAATGGCATGGAAACAAACTGGGCCGCCGAACACCTGCAAACCATCCGCACCCTGATGGAGCGTTCCGCCGTTTACCGTCGGGCGCTCGCGCCGATCATGCTCTTTGCCGGCTTGACCGGGCTGGCGGCGATGGGACTGGGATTGTGCCTGGACATCAATTCCGGCCGTGGATTTTGCGGACTTTGGCTTGGGTCGGCGGTGGTGGCCGCAACCGGCGCCTTTCTCCTCGCCCGGCGGCAGGCGATAAAAGACCACGAGCCGTTCTGGTCACCCCCCACCCGGCGGGTCGCCCAAGCTTTGCTGCCACCCTTGCTGGCCGGATTATGTCTGGGACTGCTTTTAATGGTTTTTGGCCATGGAATTGAGCTGGCGGTATCATTGCTCTGGATTTTGTTTTACGGTTGCGCGCTTCATGCGGCAGGTTTTTTCATGCCGCGGGGAATAAAATGTTTTGGCTGGTTTTTTATCCTCAGTGCTTGCGGTCTTTTTTATGCCTTCATGCTCCATTGGTTCGATTTTGAGGTCAATCCGCACGAATTGATGGGTTTTTTCTTCGGCGTGCTGCACCTGACTTACGGGGCCTACCTGTATCTGACCGAAAAAGGAAAGAATGCGGTGTGAACCCGGAACCGTTTTTACAGCTCGACCGCGTGATCCACGAGAAGGGCCGGCTGGCCATCATGTCCATGCTGGCCGCCTCGCCGGAACTATCGTTTACCGAGCTGCGCGACGCGCTGACCATGACCGACGGCAATCTCACCACCCACATCCGTGCCTTGCAACAGGAAGGCTACGTGGCCGTGGCCAAGTCGTACCGGAAAAACCGCCCGCTCACCACCTGCTCGCTCACCCCCGCCGGCCGCAAGGCCTTTGCTGAGTACATCAACCTGCTGGAGCAAATCGTCCGGCAAAACAAGGCAAAGTAAAAAATGTTTGAACAAACTGAAACCGCCGCGGTCTTTCACTTTGTGATACAAAGTTAATTTGCCTGACGCATTATGAAAATCATCCGGGCCGAACATCTGGGCATGTGTTTCGGGGCGAAGGACGCCATCGCGCTGGCGCTGGGGGCCGCGAAACAGGAGCCGCTGACCATTCTGGGCGACCTCGTCCATAACGAAACCGTGTTGGCGGAACTGCGCGCGCAGGGCATCCGTCTGGCGCAACAGCCCGTCGGCGTGGACACGCGGACGGTGATGGTCACGGCCCACGGTGCGTCGGAACGCGCGATCAACGAAACGCGCGGACGCGGCCTGAACGTGCTCGAAGCGACCTGCCCGCTCGTGCACAATGCCCATCGCAGCCTGGCCAGGCTGGTGCGCGAAGGTTTTCATCCAATCATCATCGGCCGGCGCGATCACGTGGAAGTGCGCGGCATGACCGGAGACCTCGATGAGTTCGACGTGGTGCTGGACGAGGAAGGTGTGGCGAAGCTTTGCGAACGCCCCCGTTTCGGCGTCGTTTCCCAAACCACCCAGCCGGTTGACAGGGTCCGGCACCTGGTACGGCTGATCCGGGAACGTTTTCCGCAATCCGAAGTGCGCTTCGTTGACACCGTCTGCCAGCCAACAAAACAGCGGCAGAACGCGGCCATTGAACTCGCCCAAAAATGCGACGCGGTTATCGTCATCGGCGGCGCCCACAGCAACAACACGCAGGAACTCGTCCAAACCTGCTCCCGTTTTTGCGCGCGCGTGCATCACGTGCAGACCGCCGGTGATCTGCGGTCCGATTGGTTTGCCGGCGCACAGACCGTCGGTGTCACCGCCGGCACCTCGACGCCGGATGCGGTCATTAATGGAGTCGAACAATGGCTGATGCAAAATGCGGCAAGCCATTTGCCGGTCGTGGAATCCGGCCCTTTGTTTGAATCATTATCACTAATGCCTGTCGAATCAGGACAGAAAGTCCGCTGATTTAATCGCGCAAACAACGGGAAATTTTTATGCCTGTTTCCGAAACGTCAAACCCACAAGAAATCGGTGTGCTGCTGCGGGGCGAACTGGAACCGATCATCGCCTGGACCGGGCGGTGGAACACGCGGCGGTTTACGTTGCAAATTGCCACAATCATCGTGGGTACAGGCCTTTACGGCGCGGCGATGGGCTGGTGGCGCGACCCGCAACAGGCGCTGTACGTCGCCGTCAAATTTCCGCTCATCATCCTGCTCACCACGGCCGCCAACGCGCTGCTCAACGCCATGCTCGCGCCGTTGCTGGGTTTGAACATCCCATTTCGCCAGTCTTTCTCGGCCATTTTGATGAGCTTTGTCATCGCGGCAGTCATCCTCGGCGCGTTCAGCCCGCTGATGGCCTTTTTGATTTGGAACGCGCCGCCGATGTCATCGACGACACCATCCGAGTCAACCTACAACTTCATCAAACTCACGCAGGTTGCGGTTATTGCCTTTGCCGGGATAACGGGCAATGTGCGTCTGTTTCAATTGCTCTCCCGGCTGGGGGGCCGCCGGGTCGTCGCCTGCCGCGTGCTGTTTGCCTGGCTGGCGGGCAACCTGTTTCTCGGCAGCCAGCTCTCCTGGATTCTGCGCCCGTTCATCGGCTCGCCATCGCTGCCGGTGGAGTTTTTCCGCGCGACCGCCCTGCGCGGAAATTTCTACGAAAACGTTTTTCACTCGCTGCTGCAAATTTTCCAGCAATTCGACTAAACCAAAACTTCATTGACCTATGAACAACCAAAATTCCGGCCCGCCAATCCCACCGCAAATTCCACCACCGATTCCGCCCGTGATGCCGTCCGGCGGTCCACGATCGCTGGGCGATGACCCGGCCGAGCGCGCCGCGATTCCGAATGTCATCGTTGCCATCGAGGCCATTCTGCGGCAGCCGCGGCGCGTGATGTTCCAATTGCGTCAGCCGGGCGCAGGGCGGTTGATTACAGCGATGGTTTTGGTGTCGGTCGTGTGCAGTTTGATTTACGGCGTGGTGGCCGGCACGTTTTCCGGCGGGGTACAACTCTGGGCCGCACCCGTCAAAATCGCGGCGGGACTGATGATTTCCGCGCTGATTTGTCTGCCGAGCCTTTACATTTTCACGTGCCTGGGCGGTTCGCAGGCGCGGCTGGTTGAAGTTTCCGGCCTGCTGGCAGGGCTGCTGATGCTGATGACCATCCTGTTGATTGGTTTCGCGCCGGTGGCGTGGATTTTTTCGCAATCCACGGAATCACTCGCCTGGATGGGCACGTTGTATCTGATTTTCTGGTTCATTGCGACCTGTTTCGGGCTGCGATTTTTGGAGGCCGG
>Ga0187861_10001838_pt1 | contig 20913 bp, 14 predicted proteins | sample June2016WEW_10_1_3_FD_132986 | JGI IMG/M metagenome (GOLD analysis project Ga0187861, IMG submission 132986) | Peatland microbial communities from SPRUCE experiment site at the Marcell Experimental Forest, Minnesota, USA - June2016WEW_10_100 | ecosystem: Environmental > Terrestrial > Soil >...
CATTATATTATATATTTCCGCTGTATTAAATTTATTCTAGTGTTCCACCAATTATAAATACGTTAAAAAATCAAAAATGTTTTAAATAATAAATAATATTTTTTGTAACTAATAATATTGATTTTCGTATATTGTTATAATTAACACATATAATATGATTAATCGAACATTTATTACCAATAAATATTTTAGAAATTATATTGGTGGTACAAAAAAGAAAGAATTAGAAAATTTTTCAATAGTACAAGATATTAAAGGAAATTATACTAATTGTGATTGGCTTGAATATCGAAGAATGATAATTACATATTTTGATGATCAATTAAATGTTTTATTTTCATGGAAAAATTTAACACATAAATTAAGTTTTTTATTTTTATTTATAAGTATTTTATTTTTTAGTTTTAAATTAATATTTCCAATATTAATTATATTATCCATATTACTTCAAATAATTCATATTATTTTTAAAATTAAAGAAATTCGTAAACTAAAAGTTTATGATATGTCTTTAACAATCATATCAAATAAAATTAATACTGAATTAAAATTTCCTTATTAATACTCTCCTTTCAATATCATCAGTATTTATAAAAAAATATAAAATATGGAATTCGATGATAAGGAACTAAAATTGATTTATGTTTTAAAGATTGGATATAATGTTAAAGATGAAGGGTGTTATCAATTCGTTTTTTCGACAGATGAAACTAATATTAATGTTGAAGATTGGTGTTGGGATTTATCACCTGCATGTGATCATGCACAACCACCTACAGAAGATTATATAGATGCAGTCTTTAATTTAATAACATCATCATTTGATTTATTTTGCCTACATGAAGCTGTTGACAGAGAATATATGCATGGTGTTCATACAATACATGCACTTGCTTTTGAAACTGAAAGAATGATTGATGATGGTAGTAATTATGATAAAATGTTTGAAGAAGATGAAAATCCTTTATTAGTTTTTCACTATGGAATGACATTAGCAAAGATCAAAGATTTATTATATGCAAGAAAAATAATTTTAAAAGACAATGATTTTATTGAAACTTCATCAGTAAAATTTTAATTACTCAACTTACCATATTCGGAAGTCTGAGTTTCTAAACTCGATATATCTAGACATATACCGGGTTTTGCATTTTATATAATCAATATTTTTTAATGTATTAAGCAACTATTTATTATAAATATAATAATAGTATGAGTCTTGATATAAATATTGATACAAAATTAGAAATCGATGATTCACAATTTCCTGAACATATTCCATTAATACCTTTAAATCTTGAAAAAGAAAAACAAAAGGAAGCTATTAGAAAATTAGCTAATGAAATAAGAAAAAAAACTGGAAAAATTGAGCCAATTATTGTTACTAAAGATGGTATTGCAAAAAAAGCCAGTGAATTATCAAGTATTGAGAAAGAAGAAGAATTTTTACATTGTGCAACCGATACAATATATTTTATCGAAACATATTTAACTATTTTCGATCAAACCCAAGGAACTTCTGGTCTTATAGTTCCTTTTAAATTATTCGAATATCAAAAAGATTTAATTAAATCTTATTTAGATCATAGATTTGTAATTGCAAATAAATATAGACAAGCTGGAATCAGTACAACAACATGTGCATATATTGCATGGTATGTAATGTTTAATCAAAATAGAACTGTTGCTATAGTAGCTGATAAACTTGAAACAGCTAGAGATGAATTAATGAATGATGTTATTAATTTTATTGAAGGTTGTCCAAATTTTCTTAGACCAAAAACAGGTAAAGAAACTAAAGAAAAACTTAAAGATACTCAAAAATTAAAAAGATATGATAATGATAGTGCTTTAGGTGCATTCAGTTCTAAAGGATTGAGAGGTACAACACCAACATTATTATTCTGGGATGAAACAGCATGGACTGAAAAAGCAGGTAAATTCTGGACTGCAGCAAAACCTACATTACAAACTGGAGGTAGAGCAATTATGGTAAGTACACCATCTGGATTAGATGAAGTATTTTATTTAACATTTACTGAAGCAAGAAAAAATAAAAACAATTTTGTTGCTGTTGAGCTTTGGTGGTTTAATGATCCTAGATACAATAAAAATTTAGTTTGGCTTAAAAATAAAGGACATGATACTGAAATAAGATTAGTAGATGCTAATTGGAGTAATGAAGAAAGAATAAAATTAATGGACGATGGATGGGAAGCATCAAGTCCTTGGTTTGAAGAACAAATTAGAGAAGCAAATGGCAATTTGAAAATTATTGCTCAAGAATTATTATGTGTTTTTGGTGAAGCCATTATTACTGTTAAAAATAAAAAAACTGGAATAATTGAAGATATTAAAATATCTGATTTTTACAATAGATTAAAAGAAGAAAGTATTTCTTGTATGTATTTATAATAAACATGTAATATGAATAAAGATAAATTATTAATTAAAGTAAAAGATATTAATATAAATGATTTTTGTATGATAGGTAGTGTTTCACATTTTAATAAAATATATCCAAACTTATTGAAATATATAAATGAATATACCATTGATATGCAACTATACTCACCAAATAAGCATTTAAATGCTAAATTATTATTTTTACAAAAATACAATGGTAATATTAATAAAATAATAGTTAATAATAAATTAATGATATTTGATACTAAAGTCATGGACTTTAAAGAGGCAAATATTAATTCAGCAAAAAAACAATGGAAAAAATGTAATGATGAATTATCTAAAATTACTGATTTTTATACAAAACAAGAAACTATAAATCTTCTAAAAAATAATTATCAAAAATATTATGGTAAATCAGGAAATAGAAAATTATTAAAAGATGATAAAAAACTATATCAAAGTTTATATTATTATACATCAAATTTAGATAAATTAAATAAAAATTTAAATAAATTAACATCAAGATTATACATATTAATTAATAATATTGATATTTATTGTCATATACATAAATGTTTAAAATTTTGGAAATTTAAAGACGGACAATTTAATATTTGTTGTGGTAAATGTGAACCTAAATATCCATCAATTGAATGGTTTAAAAAAACATATAAGGATAATTGGGAAAAATATTATAATGAAAGAAAATTAACTGTAAGCAACAATAAAACAAATAGTTTAGCATGGTTTAAAATAAAATATGGTGATGATTTAGGTATGACTAATTATAATAATTATGTAATAAATAAAATGAATATATTATCTGAATTAAAAGCTAATAAATATTCCAAAATATCTCAAGAATTATTTTGGAATATTTATAATAAATTAAAACAGAAAGATAATTGTTACTTTTTTGAGCTAAATCAAGAATACGTATTAAGAATTCCTGAAAAATATAATCATAATAATGTGGTAATGATGTTAGATTTTAAACAAAATAAAAAAATAATAGAATATAATGGTAATTATTGGCATAACAAAGATAAAGATGATATTAGATATTCAATATTACGAGATATGGGTTATGAAATATTTATAGTTACTTCCGATGAATATAATAGAAATATTAAAAATAATTTAATTATTGATAAATGTATTAATTTTTTAGAATGTTAATTAATTTTGATTACGAAATATTGAATAGTTCAGGTAATTTCGTGGATTTTTTGGGAATTGAAAAATCGAATAAAGATATTGCATATAAAGTGACATTAGAAAATGATATGTCAATTGTTGTTAGCAAAGATCATATATTTTTAGCTAACGGAAATGATATGTATGCTAAATCATTAATTCCTAATGTAGCTTATATAACAACAACAGAAGGTGATGTTTTTGTAAGAAGTGTTGAAAAAATTGAAGGTTGCGATTTTTATGATATTGTGGATTCTCAAGATTGCGAATATTTTGCTAATGGATTTTTAAATCATAACTGTTCATTTTTGGGATCAGGTGATAATTTTATTGCTGAAGAATTTTTATTAAGAATACAAAATAATGAAATTCAAACACCAATTCGTCAAGAATATACAGATAAAAACATGTGGATTTTTGAAGACCCAATTGCTGATGAAAATTATATTATGGCAATAGATGCTTCTCCGGGACATGGTGAAGATAATTCAACTATTAATATATTAAAAACAGTTGAAACAATTGAAATTAAAACAATAACAAAAAATGAAAAAACAAAAACTGTTAAAATAAAAAGACATAAAGTAGAACAAGTGGCTGAATACTATGGTAAAATAGCACCACAAATGCTTGCTGAAATAGCATATCAATATGGAAAAATATATAACAATGCCTATTGTGTTGTTGATATAACAGGTGGTTATGGTATTCAAAGTGTTGAAAAATTACTTGAATTTGGATATGAAAATGTTCATTATGCTGAAGTAACTCATAAACCTTCAAGAGATAGATTACAAGGATATATTAAAAAAGGATTGAAAACAATGCATGATGGTAATGTTGTAAATGTCGATTTAATTCCCGGATTTTTTATTGGTAATAATAGAGCATCTGTATTACTTGAATTACAAAGAGCAATACATTTAAAAGATGTAATTATTAGATCAGTTAGATTATTAAGTGAATTAAAAACTTTCGTAACAATTCCGGGTAATCGTGTTGCAGATCATAAACGAAGTTTTCATGATGATAGTATCATGGGATTATCAATTGGATTATATGTTTTAAATTTTGATATGGCTAAATTTAAACAAAGTAAAAGTGTTACTGAAAAAATGTTAAATGCTATTATGACAAATAACGATGTAAAAGATATTAATGCAAGAAGAGAATATAATAATAAACCAAACATATCTGTAAATAGTACATCTATGTTAAATCCATATGGAGTAAATGCTTGGTTATTTCAAGGTATTAAGAAAAAATAAAATGTATTTATATAAAAATATGTTTTATTTAAAACATAAATGTATTTATAATAAATTATAAAAAATTATAAAATGGATAAGGAAAAAAATAAATTAACTATATATCAAGAACTTAATCAATTCTTAAACCTTGATGGTTTTGGTTTTCAAGAACAATCACCGATGTCATCAACTAGTGGATCAGGACTTATATTACCACAAGAAAAAAAGATTATTATTAAAGGTAATAGTCCTGAAGAAATACATCGTAAAGGTCTTGAATTACAACAAAAAAAAGAACTTCAAAATAAATTCTTTAGAACAACAGATAGAGGATTCCAAAAAGCATTACAATATGAAGCAGCTAGACTTCCTGCATACATTGATTATGAAGGAATGGAATTCTACCCTATTATTTCTAGTGCATTAGATTTGTTTATGGAAGAAGCCACAGGTATTGGAATAAATGGTAAAATGTTAAATATTTATTCAAATAAAGATAGAATAAAATATTTATTGGATGAATTTTTTTATGATATAGTAAATGTTAATGTTATACTACCCTTTTGGACTAGAAATCTGCCTGTTAAATATGATAGTATGATACCATTATTAAATGGTGAAACAATTACAATTGAGGAAATATCAAAAAGATTAAAAGAAAATCCAACTGAAGAAATTTGGACATATTCAATTCAAGATAAAACAAACAAAATTGTCCCAAGTAAAATTATTTGGTGTGATTTAACTAGAAAAAATAGTGAAATATTAAAAATTAATTTAGATGATAATAATTTCATTGAAACAGCACCTGATCATGAATTCTTATTAAGAAATGGAACATATAAAAGAGCTGATGAATTAAAAACAGGCGATAGTTTAATGCCATATTACACATTAACAAGTAAAGAAGATAATAGTAAAATTGTTGGTTATGAAAAAGTTTATAATCCATCATCAAATCATTATTGCTATACACATAGAATTGTTTCAAATGAATGTTTAAAAAATTTAGAAGAAGATATTAATGAAAAATATGTAACACATCATATTGATTTTAATAAAAAAAACAATCATCCTAAAAATTTAATTAGGATGACAAATACAAATCATTCATTGTATCATTCTAAACTTGCTTCAAGAATTTTAAAAAGAGCTGATGTTGTTGAAAAAAGAATGAAAGGTATTGATAAATATTTAAGATCAGAAAAAAGAAGAGATAGAATGTCAAAGGAAATGAAAGGTAAATATCCAATTTATTTCAATGAATATAATATTAGTTCTTTACATGATGAACACAATATTATACGTAAAAATAGAATGACTGAATTATGGTCAAATGAAGAATATAAAAATAAAACAAAAAATTTAATGCAATTATCAATTAATGATGAATGTTTAAATATTATCCAAAATACCATAATTTCTAATAAAAATTATTTAGGTGCTGGTAAATTAGCATTTTTATTAAAAAACAATAATAATTTTTTAATAAATTTTAACATATCTAATAATCATTTTAATAAGGATTTAAAAAAATCATTAAATTCAACAACACTTCGTAAACTCATTTTTAGAAAAACAAATATGATGTATTGTGATTTCTTTTTACAAATAAATCCAAATATAATAACCGAAACAATATTTAAAAGAGCTAATAATATATCATTATCAAATCAAACAAAAAAAGAAAATATTATAATTAATCATAAAGTTTTATCTATTGAAAAAATTTCAGAAACATATGATGTATATTGTATGGAAGTTGTTGGTAAAAATAATGAACAAGATAGACATAATTTTCCTATTTGTGGTAAAAATGAAAATGGTGAATATCAAAGAAATGGAGTGTTTGTTTCAAATTGTAAATATGGTGATAATTTCGTTTTATTATATGGTGAAAGAAAAAAAGGTATTTCACATGTAAAACAATTAGTTAATTATGAAATGGAACGTTTTGAAAGAATTCAAAATGGTAAACCTTTGGTTAAGTTCAAAGAAAGAATGACTGGTGATGAATATAATGTTTTTGAAATAGCTCATTTTAGATTATTAGGTGATGATAAATATTTACCATATGGAAGTTCTGTATTAAACAAAATTCGTAGAGTTTTCAGACAATTGGTAATGGCTGAAGATGCTATGTTAACATATCGTATTATTCGTGCTGGTGAAAAAAAGGTATTTAAAATTGACGTTGGAAATATTGATGAAGATGATATTGAGGAATATGTATATAAGGTTGCTACTAAGTTTAAAAAAACAGGACAAGTAGCACCTAATGATGGTCAAATAGATTATCGTTTTAATATAATGGGAAATGACGAAGATTATTTTTTACCTGTTAGAAATGCAAATACATTAACTGGAATTGACACATTACCGGGTGCATGTTTAGCTTTAGATACTAAAATTGAATTACTTGATGGAAGAAGTTTAGAATTAAATAAAATTATAAATGAATTTAACACTGGAAAAGAATTATGGTCATATTCGATCAATCCTAAATCAGGATTAATTGTTCCGGGAAAAGTAACATGGGCAGGTATTACAAGAAAAAACACTGATGTTCTTAAAATAACATTAGATAATGGTGAAACAATTACTTGTACACCTGATCATAAATTTCCAACAAAATTTAATGGTGAGAAACAAGCAAAAGATTTATTAGTGGGTGAATCTATGTGGGCATTTAATAAACAATTTAAACAAATTAAAAATCAAGGAAATGAATATGAAATGATTTATGATCATTCAATTAATGATTGGGTTTATACACATAGAATGGTATGTGATTATATTAATGAAGTCCCTGATAATTATGTTAGACATCATAAAGATTTTAATAGATTTAATAATATGCCTTTAAATATTGAGCCAATCTCAATTAAAGAACATTTACTAAAACACGCTGATCAATCAATGATCGGTGGACTTGCATATAAAGCAAAATATGAAAATAATTTATCATTTAAAAATGATGTTGATAATAATTTAGCTAAAGGTAGAAATATTTATCATAGTAAATTAATAAACGATAATAATTTTAGAAATATTGTTATAAAAAAACAATCTGAATCAGCACATGAATATTTTAATAATCTATCTTTAGAAGAAAAAAATGTTAGAGCTGAAATAAGTATAAATAATTCTATTAAATCTAGAGATAAGTCTATTAAAACATTTAATAATAATCCTAATAAAGAAGAAATAATAAGACAAAGAGGATTGTTACATAGTAAAACGATGTCATTACCGGAAAATGTTTTAAAACAATCAGAAAAAGCTAAAAATCAATGGAGAAATAGTAATCTAAGCGAAATATTAAAAGAAAAACAAAGTATTAAATATTCACATAAATTACTTGATTTATTAATTGAATATTTAAATGAATATGATAGAATTGATATGATTCTTGATAACATTATAAATATTGAAAATTCTGAATGGTTAAATGAATTTAATACATTAAATCAAAATAATAAACAATTAAAAAAATTAACTAAAATTACTCGTAATAATATTGATAAATTATTAAAATATTTTGGTTATTCAAATTGGAATGATTTTAAAAAGAAAGTACCTTGTTATAATCATAAAATTGTTTCTATTGAATATTTAACAGAAAAACAAGATACTGGAACAATTACAATTGATGGTAATGAAGAATTACATAATTATCATAATTTTGCATTAACATGTGGCATATTTACCAAGAATTCGAACCTTGATCAAATTCAAGATATTGAGTATCTGAGAGATAATTTATTTACCGGATTGGGAATACCTAAACCATTTTTAAGTTTTCAAGATGCTGCAGGTGGTGGAAAAAATATGGCACAATATGATATTAGGTTTTCAAAAAAAGTAAATCGAATACAACAAGCATTGATTCAAGAACTCAATAAAATGGCAATGATTCATTTATATTTATTGGGTTATACTGGTGATGATGTTAAAGATTTTACATTAACATTAACAAATCCAAGTACACAACAAGAATTATTAAAAGCTGAGTTACTTAGAGAAAAAGCACAAACATATACTGAATTAACAAGAGCTGAAGGTGGTATTGCAGCAATGTCACATACTGAAGCACAACGTTTAATCTTTAATAAGAGTGATAGAGAAATTGTTGAAAGTTTGAAACAACAAAAAATGGAAATGGTTATAAAACAAGAACTTCAAGATTCTCCTGTTATTATTAAGAAATCTGGTTTATTTGCAGATATAGATAAAAGATATGGTGAACCAGTTGAAGGAATGCCAATAGGTGGCATGACAGGAAATACAGGTCAACCAGCAAGTGCTGGAACACCACCTGAAGCAGGAGGTCAACCAATGGGTGCTGGAGCACCACCAGCAGGAGGAAATCCACCTGCAATACAAGGTTTACCAAATCAAACGCCAGCTGAATTACCGCCAGTTGAAGGTGAAAGTGTTGTTAGAAGAAAAAATGTATTAACTGAAGAAGAATATAATAATAAAGTAGAAGCTTTAGTATATGGTAATAATAATAAACCTAATAATAAAAATAAATCATTAATTAAAGAAAATGATATAATTAATAACGAATTGAATTATACAGCACAAACAATGATTAATGAAATAGATGTTTTATTAAATGGGACTGAAAGTATTAATACTAATGGAAATAAAAAAATAACTGACTTTGAAGACATTAATTTCGATGATATAAATGATTTGAAATTATAATAAAATTGCAGTATTTATAATAAATTTATTAAATTAATATGAAAGAGATCAATCTAGGTATAGCAAATTTTATAGTTTTAAATAAACTAAAAAATTCTTATTTTACTAATAATTTAATTGAAGAATCTAAGAAATTAACATCTGATTTTTTAGATGTCGTTCAAAATTCTCCAATATTGCAATTAGAATTTAAAGTGTATAATAATATTGAGAATAAACATATTGATAATGATTTAATTGCTACTCGTTATATTGATAGTAATATTAAACTATTTGAGGTATATACTAATTCAGAAATAGCTAAAGAACATAATAAATTAAATGTTTTCTTCACTGAAGATATTGATTTAAATTCAGATAAAATTAAACTATATGAATCGATAGCTGCTTTAATTGAAGAATCATTAAATGATAATACTAATGTTAATACGGATAGAATTGATGAATCATATACATTAATATTAAATCACATTAAATCTCCAAAAAAACAATTAATTGAAAATACTGAATATGATCAGGTAGATGCTAGAATTATTGAAATTGCAATTGATAAATTCAATGAAAAATATGAAACAATTAATGAAGATGATAGAATTTTAATTAAAAAACTTATTAAATCTAATGACACTGAAAAATTAGAATTACTTGAAGAATATAAAAATTATAGTTTGAAATATTTAACAGCTGTAAATACTGATAATGGACAAGAAAAAATAGCTAAAACTATTCAAAAAATTAATGAAATGACTTATAAACCAAATACAATTGAGTTTTCAACAAATATCGATGATGATATAATAGGTTTACATGAATTAAAAAAAGGATTTATATAAAAAAGGCAGTTAACTGCCTTTTTACTTTACTGGTGGTTCTAACAAATTACCAATAATATCATTAGCATTAGGTGTGTCTATATTCACAGGACCTGTTGGAGGTGGTGGCGGTATTATAAAAGCAGCATCATTAGATTCAGAAACATTTGAATTAAACGAATCAAACGGTACATTTAATTTTAAATTTCTTGGATCATTATCACCCATTTTATTATCATATCCAAAATAATAGTTTAATGGTTTATATTTTCTACCTAATTGTTGAACATTATTACCTTTATCACCTAAAATACCAAATATTCTTAAAACATAATTAAGACCTTCCTGTATATATGTGGGAGATTTCTTTTTATCATTTGTACAATTTTGTATTACTTTAGAATATGTACTTGCAACATATTTTCCACCTCTACTATAACAAAATAATGATGAACTTGTTAATGAACCACAATTATTTGCAAAATATTTCATATATCGGCATTGTGCTTTGATCATTATATTAGGATTGTTAATAACATTTTGATGCAAAATAGGTCTATTCTGATATGCTGTTGGATTTTTTGCTTTATTAACATATACACTATATGAATTTTGACTTGTTGGATTAGTTAATCCATTTGTTATTATATTAATTTCATCTTGTGTCATTTTTTCAGTATTATATGTATTTTTAACAATAATATCATATATTGTTAACATTGTAAATTGATTAATACCCGATGCTGTACTTTGATTTTTTACATCACCTAATGCATAATTCCATATTTTATATCCAGATTCTACATATGCTTGTGCTGCTATTACATTAGCATCCATTTGATATTCACTAGCATATTGATTAAACCAAAAAATTAATGCAGTTGCTAAATCAGCACCAGTAGCAATTTGTTTACCATTAAATATTATATTACATATCCATACTTTAGATAAAGGTGGATCGGTATATGGTAATGCATATGTATTAGTACCTGTTAATAAACTACTACCACCTTGTGTACAAACATGTGTTATAAAATCTTCACCTGATTTTGTTATTTTATAATATGCCATATTATTGAATTTTAAAATTATACATTGAGTTAAATTGAGCTTGTGCAGGATTACCTGCAGTACCTGTACCTAATGTTATAGCATTAGTTGAAGAAACAGTATTACTAGTATCATCAGTATTACCACCATCGAAACCAATAATTGCTGAAGATTCTAATACACGAGGAATTGGATATTTTAATATTTTAGTACCAGAAAAACTAGTTGTCATTTTATTTGGTTCTATATTATGCTCAACACTTAATGTAATATATGCTCCATTATATAATGGAATATTTTCAATTTGAAAATATTGTGTCGGTTGAATCATTACATTTCCAAATCCAGTTACAGTTGCTTTATATGATCTATTTTCATATAAATTATATAAATTTTGTCCTTTTGGTGTTGGAGCTTGTAATTTATTGTCACCAGCTAATCTAGATAATATTTGAATTGATTCATTTGTTTCTGGATATTCTTTACTATCAATCTTTATATTATTAAACATTGATTGATTTTGTGTACCAAATTTTACTCTAAATGCTCTTACTTGTCGATATGGAAAATTAGGATTACCAACTACCTGACCATCATCAGTTGGAACTGGATAACAACCATTTGATATTACAGTTCCATTAGTACTTGTAGTAGCTGAAAAAGTATTAAAATCAGAAACACCGGGATTATCAATATCAATAATTCCATCATCTTTAAACTGATTTGAAAATTGTTCCATACCTGTTGGATAACTCGAAGAACCACCAATATACATACATACAAAAACTGGACTATTATTAACTGAACCACTTGTATCTATATTAAATGATTTCGTCCATTCATCATCACTAAAATTCATAAAATTTTGTAAAGGAAAGAATTCGAAACCATTGATTGATAATAATTGTGTTAATACTGTAAATATTGATGCATTTGGATCATCTAATACATCTGTTAATAATTTCGGATTTATAATCGTATCACCAATTGGATTCATGGCTCTATCAACAAAAACAAAAGAATCAATTAAACGACCACTTGGTTTATTAAATGGATATCCTTTAATACCATTTGTTGGTGAAACAAGCCATTTGTCATTAATATTTTTAAATGAATAATATAATTGAGTAATTATATCTTCATCACCTGTCAATTTTTTATTTTCTTGATCATCTTTAATTGCTTTATTATTTATTTGAGTAATTTGATGATACATTTCTTGAAATAATCCTTTAAAATAGTTATCATTAATACTTTTATCATAAATATTGTTATTATTAATATCAAGTATAGATGTATATCCTACATTATCATGTATATTATAATTACTATTACTATCAGGTGTTTTTTTAAATGTTATTTGACTAAAATTAATAATATTAGTTCTTGTTATTAATTGATTTAAAATACCACCTATTTCATTAAATGCTTTAACATATACATCACGTTTAACAACATTAGCACTATTAGCTTCATTATAAACATTTTGTAATTGTCCTAATATTCTTCTAAATACAGTACCTTCACCATTTTTCCCATAAAATGAATTATATAAATTTTTAAATAATGCTTTATCTTTTGCAGATAATAAATTATTAATATCAATAATATCAGCGAATATAAAAACACCTGAACTTCTTAATGTTTTACCAGCACCATTTATGAAAAAATTATAAATTTTAGTATAATCAGCACTATTTGGTGTAATACCAACTAATGCACCTATATATAACGGTAAAAAATTAGGTACTTCAATAGCTGCAGGTGCAGCTGGTGTTGTAAAAATTAAATTATTTAAACCACTTGGATACATATTGAAAGGACTTAATGTAAATCCAAAATTAGATAAAATCATCAATGCACTTAATTGATAATCAAAATTAACATTTGTATTATCAATTACTACACTATGTATATCATTATCACAATTTGTTAATTGATCTGACCAAATATTTGCAATATTTCCAAATGATTCAAATGCTGATGACATATATGTCGATGATGCATTTTCAATTATAAATTCTTGATTACCATTATTATTTGTTACAGTATTTTTAATAAAATCTATTTTATTTGTTGGGTTAAATTTTTTAATTGTTTTAAAAGGACTTGTGGCTAATACACCAAATACTTTTTCTAATGTTGTATCATCTCCAAAACCAATCTTAGTAATTGCATTACTAATTATTGCAAGATTTCCAATAAATCTGGTTTCAAATGTATTATTATCATTACCATTATCTTTAATATGTAACACATTTTCTTGTGTAAAATCAAAATGACCTAATGTTACTGTACCTTTAAAAAATTCTTTAAAACCATTTGTTGCAACACTTTTTTGAAATTCAGCAACTAAATTATTAGTATCTTGAGTATTACTTGTATCAACACCGTTATTAATTTGAGATGTTAATACGGCTGTATTCAATTCGACACCTTTAAAATTAGGATTATTTCTATTTACGTATATATCATCACCATTATTTGATAATTTAAATGATGTTATGCTATTTTTAGGAAATGAATAATAATTAAATAAATTTTTTTGTAGAAATTCGGTATAAAAAAGATCAGCATTACTTTTATATCTTCCAGCTAATGTAGATAATTGACTTAATGTACTTTTATTCGTTATTGAGCTAACTAAATTTATTGCTTCTGATTTTTGATATAATAAATCAATTGCTCTTTGTTGATCACTATTACCATAAAATATATCAGATAATGAATATTGTGATAATATATAATATCTCTGTATTAATATTTTAAATATTTGTATAATTTTAGGATCATTAGATGATACAATAGGATGTGATGTTGACCCGCCATCTGGTGGATCAATACCTATATATGGTGATGTTGTAGTTGTTGATCCAAGTAATGAATCAATAGGTGATACAGGAATCCATTTATATGAACCATCAGCATTTTGGGCTGATTTCATTTTATATAATTCTGTTATTGTTGTTCTTTTTTAAATGTTTCAATAAAATTATTAATTAAAACTATTTCAGGAAATGGTTGAGTTAAACCATTACTTAAATCAATTGGTGCTATTCTAATTTCAGTATTTTGATTACAAACTGTTTTTTGTTTAACAACTAATGGAAATGCATATATTGTTTCATTATCATTAGTACTAATATCCTTAAAATCAGGTGTAGCTATTTTACTTTTATTATCAACTGAATTATGATGTGTTTCAGCATCAACAGATGTTTTTCTCAATATATCGAAAAATGTATCAACATCATGTAAAATTATTCTAAAAATATTGTATATGGTCGGTTTCATACCTAGATTATCGATAACCATATTGTTTATTTTTTCTCGTAAATTTGTCATTGTACTCAATTTTGCATCTTGAGCATTTGATTTTACTTTATATAATTTACTATAATAATTGGTAACATCAATACCAACATAATAATTTAAAATGTCAGTATTAATTACATTTAAATTTGTTGTATTAATACTTTGATTACTGGTTAATGTTTCAGGTGCAGGTATATCAGTATTACTAATACCATTAGTACCTGTTCCAACTAAATTTTGTGCTTGAGTAATTAACCCAGCTCTATAATTAGTAAATACATCTGTAATATAAGGAATTCCATCAGTAATGTAACTAGAACTAACACCAACTAAAGATATTATGTATAATTTTTGTGTAGTAGTATTTAATGTACTATCATTAGCTAAATTTTTTATATAATCATCATAATCACTTAATGTTTTAAGAATAGTTAATTCATCTCCATTATCTTCACCAGTTCTAAATGATTTATTAACAACAACTAAATATGGTACACAATATCTTATTAAATTTTGATCTTGTTTAAAGTTTCCTAATAATGAAATTGCTGAATTTAATTGATTTATTTGATTTAAAATAGTATCATATGCTTGACTATCTGCAGTAGTGTTTAATTTACTTGATGTCTGAGAATATAATGAATTTAATTTTGTTATTAAATCAAATGTATTGTTTGGTTCTAATCCTACATTACTAGTTATAGAACTTGGGTCTTGTATTAATGCAAAATTCACTGCATATCTAAATAAAATATCTGTTAATGGTGCAAAAGTATTTGCAACAAATTGAGCACTTATTACAAAATTACCATTTTCTGCCTTAAATTCTGATGTATATTTAACAAGATGTAATTGATATGATAATGCTTTTCCGTAATATCCTTTTAATGTTAAATTAAATATTGGTGGTGGAAAATCAAATAAAATTCTATATGGAGAATTTGGTTGATTAAAAAATGCCAATCCTCTAACATCAATAAAATCTATATTTACTTGTGGTATAAATGATGAATTAATAATTACTTTAATATTACTAATACCAAAACCTTCATACTGTATATTATCACCACTACTTCCATCATACCAATCTGTTGTAAATTTTAAATAGTTAGGAGAATTAATATTTTGATTATTTCCCATAAAATTAACAGTTATACTATTGTCAGTACTAGTATTATGTACAGTACCATTTGAAGTAGTTGTTAATACTGTTCTTGCTCTTCTACTTGCAGTAAGTTCTGCAAATATATATAAATCTTGATATTGTGGAATACCATTTACTACAGATGTATTTATGTTTACACTATTGGGATCAATTAAATTTACATTACCTGCCATTCTAATATTTTATATATAAATACATTTGATCAAATTTTATAATTAAATCAATATTTCTAAATATAATAAATATTAATGGAATTTCAAAACTATTTATCTTAAAGAGAAAAACAATGATTCAATATAGATTATTAGCTGTTTATTTAATATGGGGAAACCCTTTTTTTTATTTATTCATCGCTTCAATGATTCTTTTTTTTATTATAATTTTTCATGTAATGAAATTATTAAAAAATAAAGTCAATGAGATTAAATTAATGCAGCAACAACATGTAGCTAAAATTGATGTAATTAGAAAAGAACAATCTGATACTTTAGATAAAATTAGAATTGAAATATTAAAAAAAGAAGATGAAAGAGTCCGTCAATGGATTGAAAGTGAAAAAGAAACATTGCATGTATTAAATGGTGTTTCAACATTATTTGATTTAAGTAAAAAGGTTAATAGTGATGAATCTAAAAAAATATTAAATAAATTAGATGAAATTCGTTACAAAATTGAAAAAATAATACCAAAAGAATAAAATTTTCACATGAATAAATTAGAAAAACTTAAAGAAGTTAATGCTATTCTAAATAATGTAATAATCAATTTAGAAACATATATTTTTATTGAAAACATTGATATCGAAGAATCTGATTTAAATACATCAATAGAAATAAATTAAACATTAAAACTATTTATATTAAAGATATCATTATATGAGCAATATATTACAAAAAGGTGAAACAGGTTTTGGGATTTTAATTGAGAGTGATTCAGGTTATATTAGCAGAGACTTAAATCCACAATTTCTTACTGAAGGTTTTATTGTTAAACCAAATGAACCAGTTCTTATTAATTGTATACTTCAGAAATGGGGAGTCAAGAATAAAAATGGTCGTATCTATCCTAAAGATGTATTATTACCACAAGTTATAGAATATCAAAAATTAGTTGATACTAATTGTGCAATCAGTGAAGCAGATCATCCAGATTGCGTAAAAGCATCTGAATCAATGATTTGTACTAAAAATGGCTGGAAATGGTTTAAAGATATTTCTGATGATGAAGAAATATTGACATTAAATAAAGAAACCAATCAAATTGAAATTCAGAAAATAGAGAAAAAAATATATATGCCATATGAAGGTAAAATGTATAATTTTTTAGGAGCTAATTTAGAATTAACAGTAACTGAAAATCATCGATTTTTACTTGAGGATAAAAATGGTAATAGAGAATATTTTTATGCTAAGGACATTTATAATAATGTAAATAATATTTTATCATCATCTAAATATAAATTATTAAAAACTGGCGATTGGATTGGAATAAATTCTGAATTTTTTACGTTAAAAGGTATTAATAATTTTCAAACAAGAACAAAACATGAATTAATTGAAAAATATAAACAATCTATAAATATAAAATCAGAAGATTGGTTTGCATTTATTGGAATTTATTTAGCTGAAGGGCATTGTTGTGGAAGTAAATCGAATCAATATAAATTAAATGGATTTAATGTCGTTATTACACAAAAAAATATCGAAAAAAAGAAATTAATTGTAAACTTATTAAATAAATTACCTTTTAAATATTGGATATCTGAACATGACGATGGAAAATGTCAATATCATATTACTGATGCTAGATTATATGAATATCTATATTATTTAGGTGATTCATATAATAAATATATTCCAATTGAATTAAAACAATATTCTACTAAATTATTAAAAATAATGTTTGATTGGTTTATGTTAGGTGACGGAAGAAATGTTAAATCAAAACATATAACATGGTCTAATAAACAATCAGTTTTTTCGATTTCAAAACAACTAATTGAAGATTTGCATGAAATCTTAATTAAAATAGGTGGTTGTGGTAATATTACCACATATCAACCAAAAAATAGAAATATTATTGATAAAAAAATAATAAAAAAAGAATTAATTACATCATCTGGTGATATTGAATATATGAATGAAACAATATCAACAAATAGATTAATTAAATCAGAAAATAGTCATATTCAATATAATTTAAATATATCTAAAACTAAAAATATTTATTTAGATAAAAGATTTATTAAAATAAAAGAAATTGATTTTAATGATGAAATTGCCTGTGTTAGAGTTAAAAACGGAAATTTTTTAATTAAAGTAAACGGTAAATCACATTGGACAGGTAATTCTAGTGTTGTATCATTACAAAACTTATCACATATGATAACAAAAATGTGGTGGGGAACTGGTGATCAGGAAAATGTTCTATATGGTGAATTAAAAATATTAGTAACTAGAGGATATGCTAACATAGGTATTTGTTCAGTAATTGGTGATAAAATTGCATTCTATCTTGAAAATAAAATAAAATTAGGAATATCATCCAGAGGTGTTGGAACATTAAAAGAAATTAATGGTGAAAATTATGTACAAAATGATTTTGAATTAATCGGTTTTGACTTAGTTTCATCTCCAAGTACACCCGGAGCATATTTATTCCCAATAAAAAATGGTGAAAAAGGATTTGCTGAAAATTATATAAATAAAAATGGCATCTATCTTAAAGAAGAGAATAACAAGTTATTAAGTGCAATTGATTATTTTTTATTGTAAATAATGGCTCGTAATATACATATTTTAAATGTGAAAAACAAGAAATTTTTATTGTTTTAATAAAAAATATTACTTTTCCTCAAATATGATGTATTTATATTAAAATTATGATATTAGTTATTATAAATAAATAATATGAAAGACGATAAAAAATCGATTATAAAAGAAGCTTTGACAGATTATAATGAAATCATGAAAGCAGCTGATTCAAATGCTAAAAAAATATTAGCAGAAGAATTTCCTGAAAAATTCAATAATTTGTTAAAAGAAGAATTAAATAAAAATAAAACAGCCAAAGAATCCTATAAAAAATTGGATGATATTAAAGAATCTAGTGAATTAGATGAGACTGAATTAAATAAAGAATCTGTTATAGATATGGAAAATCAAAAAAACGAGACTAAAAAAGTTGTAAAAGAAACTGCTGGCGAAGGAAAACCTTTTGGCGAAAAAGCAAAAAAAGTAGCAATCGTTGACGAAAATGCTGGTCAAGGAAAACCTTTCGATACAAAAGCAAAAAAAGTGGCAAATGTTGATGAAAATGCTGGCTCTGGAAAACCTTTCGGAGAAAAAGCAAAAAGACCACTCCAAACAGAAGAATATGACATAACAGAATTAGATGCAAGCAATGTTGGTTCTGCTCTAGAAAATGCAGGTGACGATGATGAAATATTAACTATGGAAGCTATCGAAGAAGAAATTTCAAATATGAAAGGACTCGAAGAAAACATGGGAGAACATAATGAACAATATGTTGAAGAAGACATAAAAGGCATTAATTCAAATTCACCTTCATACATGGAAAAAGGAAACAAAGGCGATGCTTTTAATGAACTTATCAGTAAACTTAATGAAGTTATAAAAGGTTTTGGTGTTAATGAAATGCATCAAGGTAAATATGATCTAAATAAAATGCATCAAGGTGCATATGATGAAAAATTGATAGACGAAAAAGGTATCGATGAAATGCATCAAGGTAAATATGATCTAAATAAAATGCATCAAGGTGCATATGATGAAAAATTGATAGACGAAGAACCAATTACTGATGACGACATTGAAGAAGTATTAGGTAAAGGAAATGAACATGAAGTTGATGAAGCACATGGAATGGCTTATAGTTCACGTAGACAAGTTGCTGGTAGAAATTTACCGGGCAATAAAGATTACTTAAGTACAGGAGAACAAGATCAATCTCCAGAATATTCACTTAGAGAATCTAAAAAAGTTAATGGTTTAATTAAAGAGAATAAAAATTTAACAAAAAAATTAAACGAAACTAAAAACTACAAGAAATCAGTAAGCACATTATTGGAAAGCTATAAATCAGCGTTAGAAAAATATCGTGTTCAATTGAAAGAAATGGCAGTATTTAATACAAATTTAGCTCATGTTAATAATTTATTAGTAAACGAAGAATTAGCATTGACACAAGCAGATAAAATTAACATTATTAACGAATTTAAACAAGTTAATACAATAACTGATTCACAGAAAAAGTATAAAAATTTCTTAACAGAAATGAAAGAAAATAGAAAAACAATTTCTGAAAGCATTGAAGAAAAAATAAGTACCTCAGTTCAATCTTCTTCAAAGCAAAAATTAGATGAAGTAGTAGAAAAAACAGCATATTCAGACAATGAACACGTTAAAAAAATGAGAAAATTGATCGAATATGTAGAAAATAGAGGTAAAAAAATAAAATTATAATAAAATAAAAAAAAAATAAAAAAATGGGATTTTTAATGGAATCTGCAGAAGTTGGAAACATTGGTTTAAAACAACTTCGTGAACAGAGAGAAATAACAACCAACCGTTGGGAAAAAATAGGACTTTTAGAAGGTCTTGAAGGCAACGTAAAAGAAAACTGTGCTCAATTATTTGAAAATCAGTTATCACACATGATGAACGAATCAACTGAATCTGCATCTTCAGGTCAATTTGAAACAGTAGCGTTTCCAGTAATTCGTAGAGTATTTGCTAAATTATTAGCTAATGATATAGTATCAGTACAGGCATTAAACTTGCCAATTGGTAAATTATATTATATCAATCCTAAAACTAACACAAGAGTACAACAAAGTGCAACTGAATTTTCAAACACAACTCCTGATGGTGCATATCAGAACGCTGCAACAACTGCTGCTACTGCTAGAACACAATTTGAAAGTAGATCATTATATGATGCATTCTATGCAACACAATATGATCAAGAAGGAACAAGTTTA
>Ga0187861_10001842_pt1 | contig 20887 bp, 19 predicted proteins | sample June2016WEW_10_1_3_FD_132986 | JGI IMG/M metagenome (GOLD analysis project Ga0187861, IMG submission 132986) | Peatland microbial communities from SPRUCE experiment site at the Marcell Experimental Forest, Minnesota, USA - June2016WEW_10_100 | ecosystem: Environmental > Terrestrial > Soil >...
TCATTTTGCGGTACGTGAGTGTGACCATAGATCGCCATCTCCGCTCCGACCTCCCGGGCCCGGTAATCCAGCCGCAGCAAGCCCTGTTTGACGCTGTAGAGGTGTCCGTGGGTCAGGTAGATCCGGTGACCGCAGATCTCCAGCACTTCCTCCTGCGGCCCGGGCACACACCGGTCGCAGTTGCCGACTACCGCATGGACCTCGATGCCGAGTCGATCCGCCAGGTACAAGGCATCCCGGTAGAAATCGCCGGCGTGAACCACCAGGCCGACATTGCCCATGGCCTTAACTGCCTGTTTCGCCTGGTCGACATCCCCGTGGGAGTCGCTCAGAACTCCGACCCACATGCTCAAACCCCTCCAGTTCACTCTTGAACCAGCATAACTGTGACATGTCCAAGTCCCTGAAGTGTGACCCCAACTGGAACTGTGTGATTTTTCACGTCCAAGCAGCCAGCACAAGTTCGGGGCCAATCCTGGCTACTATATATTACATCACTAAATTAGAGAGTGCGGAGCGGGATCTTCACGAGAGAGGCCAGGATCTCCCTGGCGTTGGCCATGGCCTGTGCCCTGTGGCTGATCCGGTTTTTCACCAGATCCCCCAGTTCTGCAAAGGTCTGATCCAAGGACGGCACCAGGAACACCGGGTCGTAGCCGAAACCCCCGGCCCCGCGAGGCTCCCTGGTGATCCGGCCCTCGCACACGCCCTCGCTCAGGTACTCGCCTCCGTCAGGCGTGGTGATGGCGATCACACACCGGAACCGGGCGGCGCGCCGGTTCGCCGGGACCTCCTCCAGGGCGGCCAGCAGCTTCCTGATGCTGGCAGCATCGTCATGATCGGAGCCGGCGTAGCGGGAGGAATAGATACCCGGGGCGCCCTTGAGATAGTCCACCTCCAGCCCGGAATCGTCGGCCATCGCCACCAGCCCGGTGGCCCCGGCGGCGGCCCGCGCTTTCAGCAGGGCGTTTTCCTGGAAGGTGGCCCCCGTCTCCGCCACCTCCGGCAGGCCGGGAAAGTCTGTCAGGGAGAGGACATTCACATCCAGCCCCCGCAGCAACTCACGAAATTCGGCGATCTTGCCCTGATTCCGGGTGGCAATTACTACAGAATCATGCGGCATGTGCCTGGCCACGATGCGTCACCGCTTCCTTAGTTGTGAGCAATCATCTTATGGTGTCCGACGCTCAACGGATTGTCGCTCTGCGCATCAGGAGCTTAAACCAGATGCATTCGCTCCTTTATGCTTTTGAGTGCTGAAGAACATCATGGACACCGCCTCTAGGCCCGGTGCCCATCAGGTACCGCGCCCGGCGTTGCTGATGAACGACAATATTATGATTCCAGCAGTTCCTTCTGGATGCCAGACAGGTGACTAGTCCCATTGGCGGCCATGACCAGCAGTTCCTTGAGTTCCTCGTTGCTGAAAGGCTGCCCCTCGGCAGTGCCCTGAATCTCTATGAACTCCCCGTTTCCGGTCATCACCACGTTCATATCCACCTCGGCCCGGGAATCCTCCTCGAAGCAGAGATCGAGCAGCAGCTCACCGTCCACCTTGCCGACGCTGACTGCTGCCACGCTGTCCCGCAACGGTAATTCGCTGAGAATTCCCTGCGCCACCAGGCCCCGCATGGCATCCACCAGCGCCACGTAGGCGCCGGTGATGGCCGTGGTGCGGGTTCCCCCGTCCGCCTGGATGACGTCGCAGTCGATCCACACGGTGCGCTCCCCCAGCTTCTCCATGTCCACCACCGCCCGCAACGAGCGCCCGATCAGCCGCTGGATCTCCGACGATCGCCCGTTCAGCCGGCCCCTGGTGATGTCCCGGGGCGTGCGCACCACAGTGGAGCAGGGGATCATGCTGTACTCGGCGGTGACCCAACCCCTGCCCTTGCCCCTGAGAAACGGAGGTACCTTGTCCTCCACGCTGGCAGCGCAGATCAGCCTGGTGTCCCCCACTTCGATCAAGACCGAGCCCCCGGCATACTTGAGGTAGTGTCGTAGCATCGATACCGGCCGCAATTCATCCGGCTTTCTTCCATCTGTACGCATTGGCGCCAACTCTCCGGCGCGGATGCCCCAGCCTTCAGGCATGGGAACGAAGCGCCTGGTTTTCTCTCCGTAAGGAGGAGGGGGCTTGCGCACCCATCCTTATCCTATTTACCAGATCTTATCATACAAACGGGCCGCACTCAAGCTTACCGGTCTTTTGGGATGTGGCAATACGGCACACTGTAGGTCTCGGCCACCTTGTTAGGTGAGCGAAGCGAACATCACGGGCACCCCGGGTACCCGCTGGGTGGGATGGAACAAGCGCCACCTTGTTGGGCGCCTTTGGACACCCTGTGGAAAAGTGCGAAACCAATTGCGGAGCTTGCGGAGCAATAGCGCTTCCCCCCATTCAGCTAGCTAAATAACACCCTTCGTGGTAAGATGCTGTGTTTTTCATCTCATATACAGGCTGAATAGCTACAAGTCGGAGGAATTAAACAAAGGACCCGATGTGACAGCCTTCAATGCGTCTTCTATTTCTGGGAACAGGTCAACGTTTGCCCCAAGAAGCTGGATTAATTCGAGTAGCTCTGTGGTCATGTCACTTGTACATGAGTCTGACAGGATATCTATTCGTACCGCCATTGTTGAAAGTTTATTCTTGAGATCAAATTTCATCATATTTAATGGCGACATTCTAGGTTTTTTACATATTAAGACTGAATCCTTCCAAACATCATTGTCCCACTGCGTATAAACATCCAGTATTTCTAATCCGGCATATTTTGCTAAAACCCTAAAACCATCTGGATAATACCTCCAGCAATCTTGAGGATATTTATGTTCAATGCCAGCAGAAGGTGCTATTATGCAGCACATCCCGTCTTCTTTCAAAATCCTTGCAATTTCCAGCATTGTTACCGCTCTTGATGCGTGGTTCCCGGATGTAAGCACATAACATTGTATTGTCGGCCGCAGTGTTAGATTTCCAGTTTCCGCAGCACTGTCAACCCATTGCAGGCCGGATCATGGCGGATCAGCCAACCCCCTATATAGAGAGCTAACCAATGCTTGCTCTCATCGATCTGAATCTGCAGGTAATCCTCGATAGCGCGGGTGACCCCAAAGCCGTGAAGGGCACTGTTGCTGGTATCGTGAAACAACACTTTGGCCCCGAGACTCAAGTAGGGGAACCATGTATGAATCTCTGCCAGCGTACGTTCGAAGGTATGAGAGGTATCTATGAACAATACATCGATGGCCGGATCCATGCTTCTTGAATGAGCCCATTCTGAAAAGGTGTTACCGAAGGAAATATCGTCTGATTGTATGAAAGTCCAGCGCTCAGAGGAACTGACTCTCGAGCAATCCTCGATATCCACGCTGACAACTCGGGCTCCGCATTGTTCAGCCGCCAACATCAGCGCCTTCGTGCTCTCGCCTCCGCGGACACCCAGTTCGACAATCAGCTTCGGACGGCACTCCACTGCCTCTGAGTATATTGTCAGTAGATGCTCCGATATATCTGTCGGCGCCTCTGCCAGTTGTATGATCGCAACGATCTGTTCCGGCAAATTGCCGGCCAGGCCATGCCGCATGATACCCATGTTCCTTCCCCTTTCTTGAATTCGTTGCTAGTAATTGGCAGCAGTCCGTAAAACCTGGATCATTATATGCATACCATTATTTAACAGTTACTCTGGGCAGTATATCAGAAAGGAACTGGTTGAGGCATCAGGCTTCATTGCCATAACTGCCGAAGAAGGCTTCCTCCCCTCACCCTACCCCTTCAGGGAAGGACCCTACGTAGAAGTCTGAGAGGGAGTTATCACATTGAACGATCAACTACGGATCGCCATGATTACAACCTGGAACACGCGGTGCTGCATTTCCGAGTACAGCAGGCGCCTGACGGAAGCCCTTGCGGACCTCGGGCACAACATTACCATACTTGCCAGCTATCCTGTCAAACCCACCTGGGAAAAATGACGGGACAAATGTGCAGTGCTTTTTCTACACAGCTGGCGCCAGGAGTGCGGCGCCAACGTCAAACGGGAGGCTTGCACTTGTTTTTAAATATGATTAGGGAAACAAGTATAAGTGCAACTAAGGCTTCCGCCTGCGCCTATGGCTTGTCGCAAGCCAAGTTTTCTATATACGCTGCCTCTTCGGTGATCACCATCCGCCAGTAATCCAACAGGCCGCTCATGGTTTTGGCGAAGGGGATCTGCGGCGCCCAACCGGTGAGGTTGCGGAACTTGGTGGCATCGCCCACCAGGACCGGCACATCCGAAGGCCGCATCAACTCCGGCGCATTCTCCACCTTGATACTGCACCTGGCGTTGGCCAGCACGGTGTCCAACACCTCCCGGATCAGGTACGCAGTGCCTGACGCCACCACGTAGGCCTCTCCCGGCTCGCCCTTTTCGAGAGCCAGCCAGTAGGCGCGCACCATGTCCCGCACGTCGGTGAAGTCCCGGCGGGCTTCCAGGTTGCCGCAGCGCAGCACCGGCGGGCGTCTGCCGGCCTCGATCTCCGCTACCTGCTTGCAAAAGCTGGAGGTGACAAAGCTCTCTCCCCGGCGCGGCCCCGTATGATTGAAAGCCCGGGTGCGGATGATATGCAATCCGTAAGATGCGTGGTACTGGTACCCCAGCAGGTCCTGAGCCACCTTGCTCACGCCGTACGGGCTCAGCGGCCGGAACGGGTTGTCCTCGTTGATCGGCAGTTCGTTAGGGTAGACCATGCCGTACTGTTCGGAGGAGCAGGCGATCTGCACCCGCGTCTCCAGCTTTAACTGGCGTATTCCCTCAAATATGTTGAGCTGGCTGAGAATGTTGGTGGAGATGGTCTCCTCCGGCGCCTTCCAGGAAGCGGGCACAAAACTCTGTGCCGCCAGGTGGAAGATGTAGTCCGGGGCTACATCCTTTAATACCTTTTGTACCGCGAAAGGGTCGCGCATGTCGCACTCGTGCAGTTCCAGCCTGGGTATGAGATGGCTGATGTTGTTCAGCCGGCTGCGGGTGCGCACCGTTCCGTATACCTTCACATCCGGTTTCTGCAGGCACAATTCCGCCAGGTGGCTGCCGACAAACCCGGTTATTCCCGTAATCAATACCTTCACTCGATCTCCTCCCATACATGCCATGATTGATCGGCAAGTATCGCTTTTTCTTCCTCCAGGCTGTTCAACGAGTTCTTGACTTCAGTGGGGGATTGTCTTCTCCCCACTGAAGCTTATCAGTAAAACTTGGCTTGCGCCGAGCCGACCGGGGCACCCTCTGGGTCGGGTACCCCGCGAAGGCGGAAGCCTTAGTTGCACTGATCCAGGGGCTTAGCGCCACTTAGCTCCCACTTCAGTGGGAGTCTAGTGGCGGTTAGCCATCGGGTAAATCGTTAATCCAGTGACGTAGTCGCTCTTATCCCACCGCTTCAAAGAAGCGGGGGCATTAGAGCGGGTAGTCATCTGGTAAAAGACCTCGAATAGCATAAGGCACAGCCGAGTGGTTTGTTCTCCAAGTTGGTGTAAAGCAAATTGCCGACTGCCTGAAATAGACGGATAAATCCTGATCATAATATGCATGCCATTATTTAACAGTTACAGCTTTGGTGCCCTGATGCAGACCTTGTCCAAGGTATGCCGGGCAGGGAGTAACGCTATCGAATGCGTTCTCATATATATAAGGAAATGCAGGTAATCGCTGGTAATCAAGGTTGCCATGGTAATCTGATGGCTCCGGGGGGAGATCGGTGCTGGTATCACAGGTTTGCAAGGAAAGCGATTTTAGCGCTGAATGGTTCGAAGCTGCCAAAGAAAAATTATATGAACCATTTGAAATGATAATCCGTCGCCACATGGAACTGAATCATTGTCATATCAAGCTCCCTGTAATCTTTCATCGTAAATTATGGGAGCATTGCTACATCTACCAGGCCCTATCAGAACTCGGCCTGCTAACTCCAGGCATCAGGGGACTGGGCTTCGGGGTGGGCCGGGAACCGCTGGTATCTCTGTTTGCATCCTGCGGCTGCCAGATAACAGCCACCGATCTGGATCTGGAAAACCCACAAGCATCGACATGGGCAGATTCCAATCAGCATGCCACTGACCTTGACAGCCTGAATGAGCATGGCCTGTGCGAACCTGTTGTTTTTAAAAGACTGGTCACCTATGAGAACGTCGATATGAACCAGATCCCGGACAGATATGCAAACATGTTCGATTTTGCCTGGTCATCCTGCGCCCTTGAGCATTGCGGCTCTATAGAGTTGGGCAAGAAGTTCCTGTTCGACCAGATGAAATGCCTGCGTCCCGGCGGTGTCGCGGTGCATACCACGGAATACAACCTCTCTTCTAACGAGAGAACGATGGAACAGGGAACATGCGTACTCTTTCGGCACAAGGATATCGAAGACATAGCTTTGAGAATGAGAGATCTGGGTCATGAGATCGAGCTGGATCTTGATCTGGGAACAGAAACGCTAAATTCACGGGTAGATTTGCCACCCTACACTTATAACCCACATCTCAGGCTACAGTTGTGGGACTGGGCATGCACTTCCATCGGGTTAGTTATCAAGAAGGGAGATTTAACGAGTTCTTGGCTTCAGTGGGGGAAGGCAATCCCCCACTGAAGCCAAGAACTCGTTAATCCAGGGACGTAGCCGCTCTTATCCCAACGCTTCAAAGAAGCGGGGGTATTAGAGCGGGTAGTCATCGCAGATAAAGGCTCCTGAGACCTCAAAATGCCGGCAGCTGGCTGCCATAAGCGGTTAATTGCACTTTTTCGACCAGAGGTGAGTTTCTATGGATAAATATTATGATGCCGTTCCCAAGGAAACAGATCCTGCAGAGGATGCCCGGAATGAGTCTGGCGAGATTGAGCGGCTGATCACAGCGATAATACATTCCTGGGAGGGCAATCCAGGATGTGTGCGGAAGGTGCAGCAGCAGATACTCCCCTGGTTCTACAATTGCACTCACGTGTTGGATGTCTGCTGCGGGCAGGGCATCTTTCTGGAATCACTGCGCAACGCCGGGATTGCCGGAGAGGGGATCGAAGGCGATCCAAACCAGGTGCAGAAAGCCCGGGAACAAGGCCTCCGTGTCTACCAAGGCATTGTTCCCGAAGGCTTGAAGTCGATTTTAGGCTCTTTCGACGGCATCTTCCTGGGGCACATCATCGAGCATTTCAGCGGCCAGGAAGCAACAGCGCTGCTCTATTACTGCCTGCAACTCCTCATGGAGGGCGGCGTCATTGCCATCCAGACCCCCAACACCGCTCACCCGAATATCAACAGCCAGTTCTGGTTGGACATCACCCATGTCCGCCCCTACCCGCAAAAGTTGCTGGAGACCATGCTGACATGCCTGGACTGCGATATCCTGTGCAGCAGCCCGTTGAGCAACAGCGCGGACGGGAATTTAGACATGCTGGTGGTGGGGCAGAAGCGCGTCCTGACGCCCGCCCAAAAGACCGGTCTGATCTGGGCCGGCCTGCTCTTTTCTTCTTCCGGATACGGCCACGAGATCAGATCCTTTGTCGGTAACCTTGACCGGAAGAATTTCGATCTTAAGGTAATATCACTGGGTTATGACGAGAAAGATCTGATCAACCCTGAAGAACAGGCGAAGTTGAACGTCCTGGGTCAGATCCCCGTCGACCCCGCCCGGGCGATAGTGATCTACCATTGGCCGCCGGAAACAGGCCGCCAGGATATCCGCGGCCGGGTAAACATCACACGAACGATGTTTGAGACCACCGGCATCCCGGCAAACTGGGTACAGCCGCTCAGCCAGTTGGATGAGATCTGGGTGCCCAGCAGTTTCAATCTGGACACGTTCAGCGCCTGCGGCGTTCCCCGGCACAAGTTGCGAGTGGTCCCCAGCGGGGTCGACACCGACTTCTTCCATCCTGATGCGCATCCTCTGGACCTGGGCCTGGAAAAGGGGTTCACCTTCCTTTCCAACTTTGTCTTCGCCGATCGCAAGGGATGGGACCTGCTGCTGACGGCCTACCTCACGGAGTTCCGGCCGGACGAGGATGTCTCTCTGCTGATCAAAACATACGGAGACGCCAGGATCATCGGAGAGCGCGTCTGGCGTTTCACCCAGGAGCGTTTTTTCCAGAAACAACTCCCCCACTTCAAGATGCTTGTCGACCGCTTGCACAGCAGCAAGCTGCCGGGACTCTATACTGCCTGCAACGCCTTCGTGCTGCCCTCGCGGGGAGAAGGCTGGGGGCTGCCCTACATCGAAGCCATGGCCTGCGGTTTGCCCACCATCGGCACCAAGTGGAGTGGAAACTTGGAATACATGAACGAGGAGAACAGCTACCTGATCGAGATCGAGGGGCTGGAAGATATCCCGAAGCATATCGACACGCCGATCCTGATCGGATACCAGTGGGCAAAACCAAGCGTAGATCATCTACGGCAGCAGATGCGCCGGGTTTTCGATCACCGCCGGGAGGCCGCAGCCAAGGGGGAAAGGGCACGCGCGGAGATCTGCCGTAAGTGGACTTTCAAACACGCCGCCGAGCTTGCCCGCCAGGAGTTGTTGAAGTACTGCAATATTTAGAAGGGGGTTACCAGATGCACATCCTATTCGCTCTCCCTCCCGTGGAAAGAGGGAACAAAATGTGGGCAAACTATCCTCCCCTCGGTATCATGTACATGTCATCGATGCTGAAGCAGGAGGGGCATCAAGTCAGTTTTATTGACGGGATTCTTGAAGATTATGGCGCACCTGCTTTTGCGCAACAATGCCGCATCCTCGATCCCAATCTCATCGGCATCGGAGTTAATGCCTATCAGATGAAACACTGCAGGGAGTATGTGCAGCAGTTGCGCCTCGATGGCCAGGACACCCCCGTCGTGATCGGCGGTCCCTTTGTCTCTTGTGTAGGGGCTGCTATTTTGGATTGTGTACCGGGATCAGATTTTGCCGTCGCTGGCGAGGGTGAGTATGCAATCCTTGATCTGATACGCTACCTGGAAGGCAAGTGTGCGATCGAGCAAGTCAGAAACCTTGTCTATAGACAGGGCAGCGAGATGAAGCAGAACCCGGTCGAACGCATCGCTGATATCGACGCCCTGCCCTTGCCAGACTATGACCTGGTCGATCGCTACCTTCAGGGTTACGTAGCTGCCTATCCATCCATCGCCAAACCGTCATTCGATATCATGTGCACCAGGGGCTGTCCCTTTAAATGCAAGTTCTGCTCCTCTCCCACGATCTGGCATAACAGGATGACATTCCGGAGCGTTGACTCGGTCATCGAAGAAGTGGCCATGCTGGTTCATCGTTATGGCGCCAGGGAGATCTTCTTTCAGGACGATACGCTCAATGCAAGGCGGGAATGGTTCATCGAGCTTTGCAACCGGCTGATCGCCTCCGGCCTGAATCAAGCCGCCTGTTTCAAGGCGCCGTTTCGCGTCAACGAGAGAATGGTCGATGCAGATCTCCTGCAGAAAGCTAAATCGGCTAATTTCTGGATGCTGTTTTACGGAGTTGAAAGCGGCAGCCAGACAATCCTGGACAGCATGCAGAAAGGGGTGGCCGTCGCTGAAATCGAGAGAGCCTTCAGGCTCACTGCCGAAGCCGGCATTAAAAGCCTGGCCTCTTTTATAGTCGGTTATCCTGGAGACACAGTCACCACCATCAATGATTCCTATGCGCTGGTGACCAGAATCAGGCCTGATTTTGGCGGATTTAACGTTGCAGTGCCGTTCCCCGGAAGCAAGCTCTACGAGGAGGCAGTCGCCGGTGGCCTGCTCGATGAAGACAGTTGTGACATTACAAAGTACAACGCGCTTGACTGTAAAATCCGGACTAACGGGCTGTCCCATCAAGAGTTGGTCAATTACGCCACAGCAGGAGTCAACCTGCTGTTAACGGTAGCCGCAAACAAGGGGGCCTGATTGCCCGGCCTGAGCAGCCGAAAGGCAGATACCGGCATATTTATGGCATATGTTGGAGGTAATCTCATATAATGGCATACAGGATGCAACCAAGCCTGATCTGGGTTGGCGCCTACAATTCCCCCACCGGATATGGCGACGAGGCCAGAGGCTTTATCGGCGCCCTCGAACGGGGCGGTTTCAACCTCAGAATCGGTCAGCTTTCATACTCTGGAGACGTTTTTCTAACTGCTGAACAGCAGAAACATTTTATGGCTTTAGAAAGGGTCCCCGTCGATCCCCTGCATGCGCCGGTTGTGCATCACTATCCTCCCTACCAGCTCAGATGGGATATCTGGGGCCAGGTGAACATCAGCCGCACCATGTTCGAAACCGACCGCATCCCTGCGGTCTGGATAGAACATTTGCACCGGGTGAATGAGGTCTGGGTGCCCTGTATCTTCAACCTGGAAACCTTCGCATACGCCGGGGTTCCCCGAAACAAATTACGGGTGGTTCATGGCGGAGTGGACTCCAACATTTTTCATCCGGCAGCGCCCCCGCTAGATCTGGGAGAGAAAAAGGGTTTTACTTTTCTGTCATTCTTTATCTGGACCGATCATAAAGGCTGGGACCTTCTGCTTACAGCCTACTTTACCGAATTTAAGCCGGAAGAGGACGTGATGCTGCTGATCAAGACTGCCAAGATGCAGAACACTCCCGGCACTATCGAAGAACAGTATCGGGCTTTTCGCGACCGCTTTGCCGCGCGGCAGAAAGCTCTTCCGGAAGTCCGCATCTTGAATGGAATCATATCCGATTATCGGTTGCCCGGACTCTATACCTACTGCGATGCTTTTGTCCTGCCCTCACGCAATGAAGCCTGGGGGCGCCCATACATGGAAGCCATGGCATGCGGGTTGCCGGTGATCGGCACCGGGTGGGGCGGGAATCTGGAGTTCATGAACAATGAGAACAGCTACCTGATCGAAATCGAGGGTCTCGAAGACGTGCCCGACAATGCTGAAAACGCCATCTACAAGGGCCACAAATGGTCAAAACCAAGCGTGGATCACCTCCGCCAACTGATGCGCTACGTTTATGAGCATCGCCAGGAAGCCAGGGCGAGGGGAGCAAAAGCGCGGGCAGATGTCAGCCAGCACTGGACCTGGGATCACGCAGCATGCGCAATTGCCAACGAGTTGGCAAAATTCAACGTACAAACTGCCCCGGCCATTATCGCTGACCGCCGGAAAAACCTGCCAGAGCAGTATATGGCCGCTTCCTCAGTGGGGTGGGAAAGCACCGCCTTGAGAGGTACCCGAAGAGTGCCCCCGCTAGGGAGCCTCCGCTGAACTATCTTTGCATCTTCCGCGCCCACCAGGGCGGGCACCCGCTCACTTCTCGCCCCGCACCTCTCATATCATAATAGATAGTCATCACCGCCACAGTTGCGCCGCGCCGGGTGCCCGCTTGCGGGCGCGGCATCCCGGGTACCCGTTGGGTGGGATGGAGTTTCTGCCAGTCAGGACCTTCTTTAGGAAAGCTATCTTCAGGGCAGTGCCAGGTTGTTTAGATAACGGAGGGGAGCCGTGAGACATGGCCAGCGTCAAAAGATCGGATCTGGTCTGGGTGAGCGAGTATTACAACCCCACCGGCTACGGTGAAGAGGCGAGAGGTTTCATCAGCATCCTCGACCGAGGTCTTTTTAATCTCAGAATAATGGCAGAGTTTTATGGAAGAGTAGAAGGTATTTTAACTCCGGAACAGGAGGCTCAGTTGGCATTATTGGAAAGAGCCCCGGTCGATGCGGCAAAAGCTGTGGTCGTGCAGCACCGCGCCGCCTTCCAGTTCAACAAGGAGATCAGGGGCCGGGTGAACATCGGCCGGACCATGTTCGAAACCGACCGCATTCCGGATGACTGGGTCCTGCAGTGCGGATGGATGGACGAGATCTGGGCGCCATCCCGCTTCAATATAGAAACTTTCAACCGTTCCGGCGTTCCTCTTGATAAATTACGGGTGGTCCCGGGGGGAGTGGACGTTGACGCCTACCATCCTGCAGCGCCGGCGCTGGAACTGGGGAATAGAAACGGCTATGCCTTCCTTTCAGTATTTGACTGGACTGACCGTAAAGGTTGGGATCTCCTGCTGACAGCCTACTATGATGAGTTCAAGCCAGATGAAGACGTGATGCTGCTGATCAAAACCCACAGGTATTGCACCCCCGGTTCCATCAGCGGGGAGTTCAATCATTTTGTCAAGAACCGGATTGCCAGAGAGCAGCGCGGCTTTCCCAAGGTTCGCATCCTCGAATGCGATATGCCCGGCCCCTTGATGCCCAGCCTGTATACCGCCTGCGACGCCTTTGTCCTGCCCTCGCGCGGAGAATCCTGGGGACGCCCCTATATGGAAGCCATGGCCTGCGGACTGCCGGTGATTGGCACGAGGTGGGGCGGCAACCTGGACTTTATGAACGACGAGAACAGCTACCTGATCGAGATTGATGGCCTCGAAGACGTGCCTGGCAATGTCTTGCTCTACGCTGGCCATCAATGGGCCAGACCGAGCGTGGAGCACCTCCGTCACCTGATGCGCTATGTGTTTGAGCACCGTCAGGAAGCAAGAGCGAAAGGGCTGAGAGCGCGGGAGGACGTCTGCAAGAAGTGGACCTGGGAGCATGCAGCATCTGCAGTAATTCGAGAACTGGCAAAATTCAATCTAAGTGATGAGTGATGCGTGGAAAGATAGAGAAATTCGAGGGCTCTCGTAACTACTCAGGTCAGTCATTGCAGAGCCTTGGGGTCACCGGCAAAGAAATGGAATGCGAGAGGCTACTGTATTCCAGCGAAGCGACCTTCGACTTCTGGAAGCCGGGTGCCCGCTTGCGGGCGCGAATCAGCTAGCCGACGAAAACCATCTTTAAGGCAAGATGCTGTGTTTTAAAGCCCCAGAGACAAGCTGAATAGTTACCACAGATGACTACCCGCTCTAATGCCCCCGCTTCTACAAAGCGGTGGGATAAGAGCGGCTACGCCACTGTATTAACTGGCTCTAAGCTTCAGTGGGGGAAGCAATCCCCCACTGAAGCCAAGACCCAGTTGAAGGACTCTCATTACTCATTACTCATTAGGGGGTGCGAACGCCAATGAGGAATCTCTACCTCGCCCAGCAGGAAGCCAACCAACGGTATGAACAGGTGTACCTGGCCCCAGACACAGTACCGCCGGGCGACAGCGATACCACAAGCACCGCGCCATGTCCACTGGACATGGCGCCGCCATGCCCGCAAACCGATCTGTTGAGCATCGTGATGCCGGTCTGGACCGGAGGCGAGATAACGAAACAGGCCTTGCAGGCCATCCTCGACCACACGCACCGGCCGCTGGAGATCATTATCATCGACAACGGGAGCGATACGGAGGCCAGGGCGGCAATCGACGATTTCCTGCGGCTGCATCCCGCAATCGCCAGGGTGATCCATAACGAAACCAACAGAGGGTACCCCGCTGCCTGCAACCAGGGCCTGCAGGTATCACAGGGCAGATACCTGGTGGTGATGAACAACGACGTGCTGGTCACACCATACTGGGCGAGCCGGATGATGGCGGCATTCTCCCTCGATGCCGGCGTTGGGGCCGTCGGCCCCCGCACCAATTATGTCTTCACCACCCAACTGGTCCAGGACTGCGATTATAACGTGGACACTCTGGGCGTGTGGGCCGAACATTGGCACGCCATACATGCCGGAACGCTCCGGACCACAACCAAGCTGATCGGTTTTCTGATGATGATCAGGCGGGAGATGCTCGACCGGATCGGAGGCTTCGACCCGGTATTCGGGCTGGGCAACTACGATGACGACGATTACTGCCTGAGGGCGAGGCTGGCCGGGTACCAACTGCTCATCGCCGACGACGTCTTCGTGCATCATTACGGCAGCCTGTCTTTCAACAAAAACCCCGCAGCTTTCTCAAAGTTGCTGGAAAAAAACCGGGAGGTGTTTGCCGCCAAGTGGGGCCTTGACTTGCAAAGCCCCCCGGAGCAGGTCATCAGCCTGGACAGGGCCCGGAACAATCTGTACATCCCCCTTGCTTAACAACGGGAGCTGGGCAATGTAACATTCTTTATACCCATATCATACCATATTAAGGCGGATCTTCCTTGGATTACAAGGTTGATGACGACCTTACGTTGCCGATCCCTTTTCAACAACCCAGTTAATATCGAGAGAGGTGAGCTAGATGAGTGAAGAACCAACAGGGTGCCCTAACTGGAATGATGACTTTGTAAAAAATAATGGAGGGGCGCCTTCCATCCAGGAGGATGAGCTATCGGAAAGGCCAGATTGCTGCAAAGATAATGAGGGTTCCCTTTTCTTGGATATCTGTACTAATATTTTCTATCGCTGCAACGGATTCGAGTGGGTACCCATACATGGAGCAACCGGAGCAACGGGAGCAACCGGGGCGACCGGAGCAACGGGTGCGACAGGCACAACAGGAGCCACGGGTGCTACCGGAGCCACGGGCGATCCCGGGGCTACCGGGGCGACAGGGGCTACCGGAGCAACGGGAGCAACGGGAGCAACGGGAGCTACTGGAGTTGGGGTCACTGGAGCCACGGGCGCCACCGGGGCAACAGGCGCCACGGGTGCTACCGGGGCCACAGGAGCTACTGGAGCTGGGGTCACTGGAGCCACGGGCGCCACCGGCGCTACCGGGGCCACAGGAGCTACCGGGGCTACCGGCGCAACAGGCGCCACAGGCTCGACGGGGCCATCAGGCGGGGCTACCGGCGCAACAGGCGCTACTGGCGCCACGGGCGCTACCGGAGCCACTGGAGCTACGGGAGCAACAGGCGCTACCGGGCCGACTGGCGCAACAGGTACCGCAGGCGCTGGTTTGCCGGCGTTTTTAAGCCGGACGAATCAGGGCGGTCTCGTGACCATCGGCACGAACACACCCGTCTCGTTCAATACTCCCGGCGTTCAATTCAGAACCGCGATCACCATTATAAGCAACACGACGTTCAACATCAACCAGACCGGTTTTTATCAGGTCACTTTCATCTTAAACACGACACTGCTTTCCCCGCTCGGGACAGTTGCGGTACTATACAGCGGTTCAGCCACTCCAAGTCCCAACACTCAACCCTTCTCGCTCCTCTCTGCAGGCACCACCCTGGTCGGAGAAGTGGTATTTCAGGCAACTTCAACCGGCACACTGCAGTTGGTTCAGACAGGATTGGGACTCTCCCTCGTCACTACCGGGGTCAGTGCTGTAATAGTCATCGAACAGCTTGCCTGATCCGCTTGATCGAAAAGGCCTCCTGTAGAAACCGTACAGGAGGCCTTGTTTATCCGCGATGACTACCCGCTCTAATACCCCCGCTTCTCTGAAGCGGTGGGCGCCCTCTGGGCGCGGCACCCGCGAAGCCTCAGTAGCCTACTCTCGAACCTCGAGCATCCTCCGAGCAGGCACCCTTTACCATACCGGTTAATAGTATGATTATATGTCTACCATCAGCCTGTGCATGATTGTCAAAGATGAAGAGGATGTGCTGGCCCGCTGCCTTGATTCGGTAAAGGAGATTGCCGATGAGATCGTCATCGTGGATACCGGCTCCACCGACCATACCAAAGAAATTGCCGGCCGGTTTACCGGTAAGATAGACGATTTCCAGTGGATTGATGATTTCTCGGCAGCCAGGAACTACGCCTTCAGCCTCGCCACCCAGGAATTCATCCTGTGGCTGGATGCAGACGATTTCTTTGCAGAAAAAGACCGCCAGTTGTTGCTCGACCTGAAAAAGACCCTTGGCTCTATGGTCGACAGTGTTACCATGCCATATTGCCTCGTTGTTGACCAGGCGGGCAATCCTATATACAGTATTCGGCGCAACCGGCTGGTGCGCCGGTCTTGCGGTTTTCGCTGGATTGGAGCGATGCACGAGTATCTTGAGGTGGGCGGCACGATCATCAACAGCGAGATCGCCGTCAGGCATAAGAAAGAAAAGATTCCTTCCGACCGCAACCTGAAGATCTATCGCCGGCTGCTGGAGGCCGGAAAGGAGTTCTCCCCGCGCGACCTGTATTATTATGCCAACGAACTCAGGGATAACGCCTTCTATGAAGAAGCGGTGCTGTATTACGATAAATTCCTGGACTGCAAACAGGGCTGGATCGAAGACAATATTGCCGCCTGCCAGAAAATGGCCGAGTGCTACGAGCATCTAAACCAACGCGACAAGCAACTGCAAGCTCTCTTCAGAACAATGTCCTACGACCTGCCGCGGGCGGAAACCTGCTGCCAAATCGGCGCCTTTTTTTTCAGCGCCAACCAATTGGACCGGGCAGTATTCTGGTATGAACTGGCGACAATTCTGAAAAAGCCGTCGTGGACACTGGGCGGAGTAGACCACGCAGCCTGGTCGTGGCTTCCTCACCTGCAGTTGTGCGTCTGCCACGACCGCCTGGGCAACTTTGAAAAAGCACGCCGGCATAATGATGTCGCCCTCTCTTACAACCCGACGCACCCAAGTATGTTATTCAACAAATCATATTTTGACCAAAAGTTGAACGGGGGGTGTCCACCGGCGTGAACGGTCGTTCGGTACTGTTGATCTGTCACAGCCTGCCGCCGTATGAGTATTCGGGAACACCGCTGGTTACCCGGGATTACGCCCTGGGGTTGCAGAGCCTGGGGTACCGGGTGGGAGTCATGATTCCCAATCTCACTCCGGCTGAATCTCCCGGACCGTTCAAGATCGAAGAGCAGGAAGGCGTCAGGATATACCGGGCGCCGGGTTTTAACCAGCTCAGCCTCAACCTCGGCAGCGCCTTCCTGAAGGACATGACGCTGCTCCAACCCGTTAAAGAAGTGCTGCAAGAATTTAAGCCGGATTTCGCTCATGTTGTGGATTATGTTTTTCTCCCTCCCCAGGTGTTGCAGGTCGCCTCGGACTGCGGAGCGATCGTCATGCGCCACGCCTTCCATACTGAAGAGCTATGCCTGCGGGTTGAACCCTTCCTGGCCGAATTACGCCAGCCCTGCACCGGGCCTACCAGTCCGGCGAAGTGCGCCCGGTGCATCACCCAGTACATCCAGAGGCCAGACCGCCCCGCCCCCTGGGACGAGGGAGCCCTAGCGGTAAACATTCAGGCCTGGCGCCAGTATATCCAGTTCCTCTATGACAGGGTGGTCGACGGGGTATTCTTCGCCAGTGGCGTGTTTCAGGGATTTTTCACCCAGTTCCTCCGGGTTCCGAAGCATAAAATGTTCCTTGTTCCCCATGGTATCCGGCCGCCAAGGAGCAGGCCTGCGCCGACGGAGGCCGACAAGCCTGTCACCTTCTGCTTTGTCGGGGCGGCAGTCCTCCGCAAGGGCGCCGATCTCCTTCCCCACGCCTTCCGGAATATCGATCCCGATCTGGCACAATTGCTCATCTATGGCTATATATACGACCCCGCATTGGTGCAGGAACTCGTGAACATCCCCTGCGTGAAACACCGGGGCGCCTTTGGTGATATCGATGAAATAATGGCAGAAGTAGACGTGGGCATTGTCCCCTCCTATTTTGAAGGCTATTCGCGCGTGCTGCGCGAGTTTTTGTCCCGCGGACGTCCGGTGATAACCACCAAATTCTTCGGATCGGAGATCGTCGAAGACGGTGGCAACGGGTTCCTGATCGATATCGGCGATCAGGAGGCGCTCCGGGAGCGCGTAACAGCCCTAATTGCCGATCGGGCGCTGCTGTGCCGGCTGAAGCACGGCGCCGCTGCCACCGTGGTGCCCACTCTTGATGAAGAGATCCGGAGCATTCACGGCGTTTATCAACTCTTATGGGAAAGAAAGCGCGGAATAGGCCGGATGCGGAGGAGAAGCGGAGGCATTAGAGCGGGTAGTCATCTGGAAAGTAATCCCAAGCCCTAAAGTATTCCATGTCACTCTATTTCTAAGCAAATACAACTCTCAAAGATACATGAGGTTGTCTTTTGGACGAGCCTGGTCTCTCGCCCGCTATACTGGTTTGCAGTCCGGTCAAGCCCCGGATACAATCTAGGTACAGAGTTTTATATTGTCTAAAACTTTAGAAAGAGGTGAGGTTTTTGCAGAGATCCGTATGGAAGATTGGCATCCCCTTGTTGCTGTTCGGTCTTCTCGTATTGGGCTTCTCGGTAACCAGCGCCTTTGCCTTGAGCCCACTGCCGGTGAACTACCAGCCGACGCCCGTAGTCGTTCAAAACAATTCTTCTTCCAGTTCAACAACCTCTACGACTACTCAGTCTAGCGGCACAACGACTACTCAGTCCGGTGGGACTACAACAACCGGGACAACGACCACCGGTACGACAACTCAGACTACTTCCCAGTCGTCATCGGTTGTAAACAACAGTGCCGCCAGCCCGCTGACGGTGAGCTACAATCCGACGCCCGTAGTCGTCACCCCTACAACGACTTCCACAACGACTACCGGGACTACCGGCACAACTACAACCGGGACTACAACAACTACTCCGTCATCGTCACAAGTCGTGGTAAACAATCCTGCCAGCCCGCTGCCGGTGAGCTACAATCCGACGCCTGTAGTTGTTACTCCTACAACGACTACCGGGACCACGACTACGGGAACCACAGGGACTACCGGCACAACAACTGTTCAGCCAGAGCAACCTGCCCCCGCAGGTCTGACCGCCGATGAGGCAACCCTATACGATCTGATCAACCAGGACCGGGCAGACTATGGCGTCAATCCCGTTTCTGTCAATATGACCGCCGTGCAGGCCGCCACGGCAAAGGCACAGGATATGATCACCAACGACTACTTCGGCCACGATTCGCCAACATACGGCATGCCCAGCCAGATGCTCACCGAATTCGGCGTCACCTACACGACCACCGGCGAGAACATAGCAGAGGTGGCGAATGTGGAAGTGGCAAACTCGGATTTCATGTCCGACACCGGCCACAAGGATAACATCCTGAACCCGGCTTTCACTCAGGTCGGCGTGGGTGTCATTCCATACAACGGCTACGAGGTGGTCGTGGAGGAGTTTATCGGGTAACAAAACAGCTTATCAAGTAATCAGAACAGAGCCAATGGGGCTGCCCCGAAAAAATTCGGAGCAGTCCCTTCTTATTCCGGAGGACCCTGCTGCGGCGCGAACACATCTCTGCCTGACAATCACCCACTCATCCCAGTTGGAGTCATTTTGACCTCGGCAAACATAACTATATAAGGAAGGACCATAACAAAACGGGTATCCTCTAGAGCAAATATCCGCTTCGTCCCCGTCCTTGTGGGCGGAGACGGCATTTATCCCCGCCTGTGGCGCCAAATAAGCAATAAGTGAAGAACATGCTGCAGAATATGTCAAATTTGACCGCGGTGGTGCATTATGGAGCCAATGAGAGAGGGGCCGGGAGCTCTTGCTGATGTGCTGGATAGGCTCTTGGACAAGGGTGTCATCCTCGATATGGACCTGATCATCGGAGTTGCCAACATCCCCCTGATTGGCATCAATCTCCGGCTAGTCATCGCCGCCCTGGAAACAATGCTCGACTATGGTTTTATGAGTTGGTTGGGAGGCACGAATGAAATTGCCAATACAGATCAATGAAGATAACTTGAAACAGGGTTTGCTGGGATTGGTGGTGGCACTGGTGGAGTTGGTCAAGGACGTATTATCCATGCAGGCGCTGAGGCGCATGGAAGGGGGCCGGCTTACGGATGAGGAGATCAACCGGCTGGGGGAGGCGCTGATCGACCTGAGCGAGGCCTTGGAGCAGATCAAGATGAATAACGATCTCGAAAAAGTCGTGCGCGACGTTCGCTGGAGCCTTGACGACCTGGTTGACGATGTGCTGGACCGCATGATCAACCCGGAACGCTGGGCTGAGGACATCCAGAAATAGCTAACCGGGCAATTCATGAATCCAACTGAGCCGTTACATTGATACTTTCCAGCCTAAAAAAATTGGCAACCCCATTTATCAACAAACACATTTTGAAAAATGTTGGCATATATTGTAATCGAAGTCAAAGGCAGATGGAAAGACCTATCGTGGTACGATCCGCGCCTCCTCTGTTGACTTCAAGGAAGAAAAACAGCCCAAGGCCAAAAGGAAAAGGAGGATGATGGTAGATGGCAGTCACCAAAAGTATTGATGCCAGCAGCTTGGTAGAGGTGATCGACCGGATCCTGGATAAGGGGCTGGTCATCGATGCCTTCATCAGGGTATCGCTAGTCGGTATCGAGCTGCTTGCAATAGAGGTAAGGGTGGTCGTGGCCGGAGTGGAGACCTACCTCAAGTACGCTGAAGCGATCGGTCTCACCAAACTGGCTGCACACCCCCATACCCCGGTTCTCGTTTAATTTAAGAACATGATTTCTGAGGCCTTATTGTCGAGACATACCTGTCTCGACAATTTTTTCCCGGAGAGGGGGTAACTTGATGAAATCGAAGAGGTTCTATTATGCATACTGCGTCATTGAGACCGAAGAGCCAGAAACTTGTTTCGCTGCGCTGCAGAAGAACATGTCCGCCGTTCACTACCGCGACCTCGCCCTGATTTTTCGCGAGGTCGCCACCTCTTCATTACAATTGACCAGGGAAAACGCTCTCACCCATCATCGAACGATCGCCCAAATTATGAAGAACCAGACAATCATCCCTTTCAGCTTCGGAACAATTTTTAAGGAGCCGGAAGAGATGACCGGGCTTCTGACAGCAGCTTACGGAGAGATCAAGAAAACCCTGTCACAGCTTGACAACAAGCTGGAATTGGGATTAAAGGTTATCTGGAAAAAAGAGGCTCTAACAAACAGGTTGGAGAGAGATTATGAGCATCTAAAATACTATAAGGAAGAGATCCTGGGCCTGCCCTCAGACAGTGCTTATGGCCCTGCTATTCTCCTGGGGCAGAGAGTGGAGGCTGCCATGAAAGAGATGCAGTCCTTTTACCAGGAGCGGATATACCCCCCACTGCA
>Ga0187861_10001847_pt1 | contig 20858 bp, 18 predicted proteins | sample June2016WEW_10_1_3_FD_132986 | JGI IMG/M metagenome (GOLD analysis project Ga0187861, IMG submission 132986) | Peatland microbial communities from SPRUCE experiment site at the Marcell Experimental Forest, Minnesota, USA - June2016WEW_10_100 | ecosystem: Environmental > Terrestrial > Soil >...
CAAGTCCACCTTCACGTCTAGGAACTATCGTGATGTTCTCACGTTGGCCGGCAAGAACGACCTCGTCTACATGGATCCCCCTTACCAAGGCGTTTGCGGGAACAGGGACAGCCGTTATCTGGGCAGTGTCCAGTACTGTGAATTCGTCGAGGCGTTGGAGCAACTGAATTTCAAGGACATAAGATACATCGTAAGTTACGATGGGCGAACAGGTGAAAAGGTTCACGGACGCCTCTTACCGGACGATCTAGGTTTGACCCGCATGGAGGTGAACGCGGGCCGGTCAACCCAGGCAACCCTGCTGGGAAGAGATGACGCGACCTATGAATCTCTTTACCTTTCACCCGCACTTGCCGAGGCGCTGAAACAAGACAAAATCAAGCCCATCGCACGCTGTGAACAGATGTCCCTGTGGGGGGCAGCCACATGCCCGGGCCGAAACTTCCCAAGGAATTCGTGGAACTGTGTAAGAAGGTAACTGCAAAACGCCCCAGAACCGTGATCAGTCATATCCTTCAGCATGGCTTCATCACCACACAAGAACTCAAAGACAAGTACGGGTACAACCATCCTCCACGTGCTGTGCGCGACGTGAAGGAGAATGGCATTCCCATTGAAATGTTCCGGGTCGAAGGAAGCGACGGGCGAAAGATTGCCGCGTACCGCTTTGGTGACCCCCAAAAGGCGCGCTTCACGAAGCTCCTCGGCCGAACGGCATTCACCAAAGAACTGAAGAAAGCTCTGATCCAGAAACACGGCGCAAAATGCGCGATCTATCATGAGCCATTTGCCGAACGCGATTTGCAAATAGACCACAGGATTCCCTTTGAGGTCGCTGGAGATTCGCTTGCGGGAACCTTTGACCCGGAAGACTTCCTGTTGCTCTGCGGCTCGGCGAACAGGGCCAAGTCCTGGTCTTGCGAGCACTGCGCCAATTGGCTTGAGCAAAAGGACCCCGCCGTTTGCCGTACATGCTACTGGGCCTATCCTGAGAACTATGCGCATATCGCCCTACGGCCGATTCGCCGCTTGGATATTATGTGGACGGGCGACGAAGTGAGAACTTACGACCGATTGAAGAAAAGGACGGAAGAGCTTCAGCAAGAGATGCCAGCTTACGTCAAGAAGATTATCGAAAAAAACCTATGAACAGCGACTCAGCCTTGAGGATTCAGCACTCACAACTGTGTCTTGCCCTCTTCACGTACTTCCCTACCGCCGCCAGCGTGTCCACCCAGATGCCGTTCGCCGGGTCCTTGACATAGCGGCAGAGTTTCTCCAGTTCGCCCGCCGGCGTGTTCTGGCGGCCGCCGGCGCCGATGTCGTGCCCGGCAAAGATCAGCCAGGAGCCCTGCTGGACGGCGCCGTCCAGCCAGGTCTTCATCTCCTCGAAAGTCAGGCCATCCAGCCCTATACCCGGGACCTGGGCCAGGTCGCAGAAGGCAGGATCGTTGGCTGTCTCGCCCATGAAGCCCCGTCCCACCAGGAAATGCTTCGCCACCAGCGGCACGTAGCTGCACACGTTCTCTCCGCGCCCCACGTAGGTCTGGCCGCAAGGGTAGGCGAAAGTGACCGGCCGCACTCCCAGAAGTCTTTCGAGGGCCGCATTGGCGCCCAGGATTTCGTCCCGCTCCAGCCGTTCCAGAGTGTAATCCTCAAGCGCGTTCTTGCGGCACCACGCGAAGTTGCCGGAGCAAGGATGAGTCACCGTGTGGTTGCCAAGCTCATGGCCGTTGGCGGCGGCCCGGCGCCAGGGGTCGGGTTTTTGCTCGACGGCCCTGGGCGTGACATAGAACGTGGCCTTGACGCCGTGGGCGTCGAGGAGGGGGAAGCCATTGGCGGTCTGCGACCAGCGCCCGTCGTCGAAGCTCAAGCTCAACGCCGCGCGGATGCCGGCGGGCCAGAAAGGCTGCAAAGGTTCTTCGGTTGTCATGGCGGCAATCTACGCCGCTGTCAGGAAAGGGCAAGCACACGCGCGCTGGCCCGGGGTTTTCTCCAGTCCACGCCTTCCAGCGCCAGAAAACGTTTCTTCCATTCAAGTCCCGCGCTGAAGCCCCCCAGACCGGAAGCGCCGACCGCGCGGTGGCAGGGGATGAACAGCAGAATGGGATTCGCCCCGCAGGCCTGGCCGCAGGCGCGCGCGGCCCGCGGCGAGCCGGCGGCCTTGGCGAGCTCGGCGTAGCCGGCCGTCTGGCCGAACGGGATGGCGTGCAGCGCTTTCCAGACGCGGACGTGGAAATCCGGCTGGCCGCGCAAGTCGAATTCGTCCCACGGCATGTCCGCGGGTTCGCCGTTAAGGCGCGCAAACAGTCTTTGTTTCAGCAGTTCAAAGCCCACGGCTGCGCGCGCGGGCGAGCGCAATGCGCCGTGTACATGGGACAGAGGGGCCAGGAACTTGCCGCGCCAGAGCGACAACTGGCGTAGTCCTCTGTCGGAGAAGACCGCCTGCAGATTCAGCTCGGCCTGCGCCTTCCGGGGCCGCTGGCCCGGCTGCGTCAGGACGGAACTGGTCATCTGGAAAACGAAAATGGCCTGGCCAGAGGGCGATTCAGCTTGCATGTTTAAGAACCCAGTCCGAAACTTGAGATCCCTTCTCTGCCTTCGCGGTTGCTGTCCAATCCAAAATCCAAAATGGGCAGCCCCTTACCGCTGTTTCCACGCGTACCGGTTCGGCGCGATGATGCGGCCGGTTTCGCCGCTGAAGCCCGTGAAGGAAACGGCCAGCGGGAAGATGATCAGGTTCTTGGTGGTGATAGCCGCGGGGATGTTGGAATCGTCCGTGAGGATGATGTTGGTTTGCACCCGGGCGTGCAGGGTGCGGGAGTCGAAGGTGGCCTGGTAGACGCCGTTGGCCGTGTGCGTGCCCCTGAAAGACAGCCAATGGGGACCCTTTTTCATTTGCATCTGCTGGGAGAAATCGCCGATTTCCACTGTGATGCTGCTGACCCCGAACAAAGTCTGCGGCGCTGTGGGGGGCGCGAAATTGGCCGAAGCGGCCTGTGTTTCGATGTCCTGGCCGGGCACAACGAAGAAGCGCAGGTACCAGCGGTCGCCCTTGGGGGCGGCGACGGGGGCGGGGTCCCAGCCCCCCACTGAGTAGGTCTGGCACCCGCCCGCGCGCGAGAACCCGTACCGCGCGAGGATATAATCCATCGTGAACTTGCCGCCGCTGAGCGCGCGGGTCGCCATTTTCAGCACCTCGGTAGTGCGGAAGGGGCCGATATCCAGGCCCAGCACGAGCGTCTGGAACGTTCTATCTATGGGCGGGCTGATTTGCCCCGGGCTGGCTGTGGGCAGGCCTATTGTCGCCGCCAGGTTCGCCCCCGTGAGCCTGACCGAGAGGAGCCCGGTGGCCGGTGACAGGCTCAGGCGCAACTGCGGCCTGTTCTTTGTCCCCGGGGGGACGGCCAGCGAAGTGGCGTTGACGCGGCCCTTGTCGTCGAACGTGCCTCTGAACACCGCGCCCCCGATGCGCAGTTCCAAGGGGCTGCCAGCCAGCGCTGGGGCAGTGTAGCCGCGGGTATCGAGAAAGCCGGAGTACACAAAGCTGTCAGAGCCGGCCAAGACGCGGTTGCCGCGGACCGAACACGCTGCGGCAAGCAATTCGGACGTCACCGTGTCCTTGCCCTGGACCTTGATGACGAACATCTGGCTCTGCCCCATGCCGGCGCGGCTTGCGGCATACAGGTTAGTGGCGGGATCCAGCGCTTGCGCCGTGAATATGATGTCGGTCTTCTTGCTGGGCCGGCCCAGGAGCACGCCGTCGGGGGCCAGGGACAACCCAACTTCCTCAAGGCGGTTGAACCTGGTCTGCGCCTTGCCTGTCCCAAGCCATACGCTGTCCGGAACCACCGAGAAAACCGGGGCGCCGCGCTGGCCGAGGGTCTCAATCTTGGTGAAGTAAGTGGAGTTGAGGTCCGCGACCGGGAGTTGGTCATGGGCGAAACGGAAGCTCGTCTGCCCGGCCGGCGCAATGCCCAAACGGAAAGTGCCGAGGCGCTGAGTGCCTGCAAAATCCACCACAGACACATTGAAGCGCAGGTAGCCGGCCACGCCGGCCGGCAGCGTGCCGCTGAGGATGCCGACGGCGCTGAGGCTGGGCAGGTCGGGAGCCGCCGCCGTCCCGCCGTTGCCCGCCGCGCCCAGCAGGGGCACGAGCGTGAAGGAGTAGGGCAGAAAGCCGCCGGCAGCGCTAATGTAGCGCGTGATCGAGCCGGCACTGGGGTCGCCTAGCGCGTCGCCCAAGTCAAATCCCTGCGGGTCGTTGCCCACGCCGCCGCCGCCCGCGAACCCGAAATCGCTGCCGGCCTGGAGGAAGGGATTGGTGAAGTGCAGGGTGGAACCGAGGTAACGCGGCTGGGCAGTCTGCGGAGCGCGCGGCGCCAGGCCGCGTGGCGCCACGGAAGTGGCCAGGGCGTAAGAGAAGCAGAACGCGGCCACAACCACAGGCAGGAACAGGAACGAGACGGACGAAAGGCGGATGTCGGGGGCAGCGCGAGCGTTCATGTTTGTGCCTTGCACTACTTGAAGTAGATGCTCTCCAGGTACAAATCGAACGGTTTATCGGTGTAGACCATGAAGCGGATGCGCTTGATGTTATCGCGGCCCTCCAGGTCCAGGTTGTAGGCCTTCCACTCATTGCGATTCGATTTCCAGATCTTCCCGTCGAGCGGCTGCTTGAATGTCATCCAGGTCTTGGGGGGCACGCGCTTGGCCTCAGCCTCGTGGTCATCGCCCAGCGTGTTACAGAAGGCGATGGCCAGCTTGACGGGGCCCTCGCAAGTGTGGCTGACTTTGAAGACCATCTCCTTGCTGTCGGCGAGGTTCAACGGTTGCCCCACGCGGCTTATGGCGGCCTTGTCCTTCTCCTTGCCGACCTGGCAGCGCACGGCCACCACTTTGCCGCCCGTGGCCTCATCAGGCATGACCTGGGCGCTGCCCGGGTGGCCCCAGGGTTCCACAACCCACGTCCCGCCTTCCTCCAGCCCTGGCTCCACTTTGGACTTGGCCTGCGCGTTCTTGGTCTCCGGCCCCGGCTCCGGCTCCGGGTTCACCTCCTTCTTCAGTTTTTCAACCTTGTCGGCGCTCTCTGTGTCATCGGGGTGGAGCTTGAGATAGTCGGAGTACTTGACCAGGGCCTTGTCCAGTTGGTGGCGCTTCTCATAGACCTCAGCCATGCGTTTGTCCATATCGTCCCCGACACCGTCCTTGCCTACAAGCTGCTCGAACAACTTGATGGCTTCCTTGAGCTTCCCGTGCTCCACGGCCCACAGGGCCACCTTGTAACGCCCGGCGTAGTCATCCTCGCCAACCTTCGCGAGCATACTGTCCATGTCATAGTCGAGGTTCTTGATCTTGTATCTGGGAATGGGCACCCGGCCGCTCTCATTGTAGACCGCGAAAACGATGAAGGGCTCGTCCTTCTCATCGCGCACCACTTTCCCTTCCAGCTTCAGGCCCTTGGCGTCCGGGTCTGACGACTCCGCCTTTATCTCGACTGTGTCAGCCCGGGCCAGCATGGCGCAGGCCAGGAGCGCATAACTCAGTGCTGGAATTTTCATAGCAGCCTTCTCCTGCTCAACCCTCGGTTAGTGATAATACAGCCAACAGCGGTTACGTGTCACCTGCAAATTGGCCTGCGGCTGGCAAGAGCGGGGCCAGCGAGTATGATAGGCTCCTTGCAGGGTTCCGCTATCTCGTCCGTTATTGATGGTGGCGGGACGGAGTGGCGTCATGGGATGCGATCAGTCAAGGTGCCGGTGAAATGAGACCAGTCGGAACACTAGCCCTCTTTGTCTGCCTCCTTCCCGGCGTAGGGGCCGGAGTGCCGGCGCACGCCGGTGAAGACGACTCGCAACGCGGCACGAGTTCCGGGCAGGATGCCCAGGCCGCCAAGGAAGCCGCGGAACCCGACCCGCCGCCGCCCGATATCTTTGCCGCGGCCAAGTCGGGCAACCTTAAAGCTGTCGAGAAGTTCCTGGGCGATAACCCGCTGCTGCTGAACTCCAAGACCGCGCTCGGCGACACGCCCTTGCACTGGGCGGCCAGTTGCGCGCACCTGGCGGTGGTGCGCTTCCTGCTCAGCAAGTCTCCGCAGGTGAACGCCAAGAACATCAGCGGTTCGACGCCCTTGCACATCGCCTGCCGCATTGCCAACAAGGCCATCGTTGAGTTGCTCATCGCCGCCAAAGCCGACGTGAATGCCAAAGCAGAGGACGAGGACGACGAAACCCCATTGCACATCGCGGTCCGCAAGAACAACACGGAGATCGTGGAGTTGCTGCTCAAGAATCACGCCGCTGCCGAGGCCAAGCTGCAGAACGGCCAGACGCCCATGGATCTGGCAGCCAAGAATGGCCGCAGCGGCATGATCAGGCTGCTCAAGAAATACGGGGCCGCCAACGACGATGACGAGTAACCGGCATCATTTCGTAACTGTTCAGTCCGAGCCGCGACCGTAAGGGAGCGGTTTCATAATTCCTATTCCTCCCATTCTTCCCATAGCACGTAACGGAACGCACCCCCTGACCGCTTGCTTACGCGCGCGGCTCGGACTGAACGTTCACGGCTTCGCCGCCGGCGGTGCTTCCGGCGCGGTCCATTTCTGTTCGCGCGCGCCTTGGTAGACGGCCTCCATCACGGCGCTGCGGTACGCGGCCTCACGCGCCGTCACCAGCGGCAAATCCGTTTTGCCGGCGACAGCGTCAAGGAACAACTCCAGCGCGCTCGGCAAGCCGGGCGGGAACTGCTTCCAGGGCTTCTTGATGTCGGAATCAGGGACTTTCTTGCTGTGAAAATACAGCTCGCCGTTCACGACTACAGCGTGCCCTTCCGTGCCGCAGATTTCCAGGCTGACGGGATTGTCCACGTCATCCCAGCCTGCCGCGAGCGTGCCCATGGCGCCGCTGGCAAAGACCAGCAGGCCCTCGCCGTACTCATCGCAATCCGGATAGCGCTTGGTGCCGAGGCTGATCGAGCCGGTGGCTTTGCTCACGTCGCCCATGAACCACAGCAGCAGGTCCAGCCCGTGCGTGCCCAGGTCGCCGTAGCCGCCTACGCCCGACTGCTTGGGCTCGGCCATCCAGCGGCAGTTGTTATCGAACCAGCCGCCCAGGGCGGCGCTGTGGCACACGGAGGCGCGCACGCGCGTAATCGTGCCAAAGTTGCCCTTGGTGATCTGCTCCTTGATGAACAGGTTCTTGGGATCGCTGCGCATGGAGTAGCCTGTCTGAAAGAGCACGCCCGCGGAGGCGATGGCCTGGAGCATGGCGTAGCCGTCCTTTGCGCCCATGCCCAGAGGCTTCTCCGCGAAGATCAGCTTCTTGGCCTTCGCGGCGGCCACGACGAGTTCCTCGTGGCGGTTGGTCTCCGAACAGATCACCACGGCAGTGATCTGCGGGTCGTTCCAGATGGCCGCGAGGTCTTCAACGACGGGGACGCCCAGTTCGCCGGCGCATTTCTTGGCGCGCGCTGCGTCGTGGTCCCAGACGCACTTAGTCTGTACCTGGCCGGCACGGGCCTTGAGCGTCTTGATGAACCCGGGCGTGTGCACGTGCGCGCCCCCGACAAGAGCAACCTGAGGCATGGGCTTCTCCTCCGCCGGCGCAGGCGCGCCGAATCCCACTGCAAAAGCGAACGCCAGGACAACTGGAACGACAGACGATTGTGTCATGCTAAGGCCCCCCGCGCAAGCGTTTCGTGCGAAAGGCCATTCTCGTCATCTGCGGGTTGCTGGCAAGTGCAGGCGGGTTTGTGCGACGGCTGATTTCGGGGACACGATCCAGATTACCAGACAGACGGGCTGATTCCGGGGACACGATCCCGATTTCCAAATCCCGACTGGTGTCGGGAGAAATCGGGTCATGTCTCCGGAATCGGAGACCTGGTTCTCAGCGGTGTCCGCCGCCCCCGCCGCCAGAATGTCCGCCGCCCCCGCCAGAGAATGCGCTATGCGACGCGCTGCTGGTAATTGACTGGCCGGTAGATGAGCCTGTGGAAGAGTTCGAGTAATTTGACGAGGAGTGGCTAGGGTATGGCGATGGAGAGTGGCCCGAATAGGGCGAAGTGGCGTTGTTCGAGTAATGCGACCCGTTGTAGTTCGAATAATTAGACCCATTGTAGTTTGAGTAATGCGACCCATTGTAGTTTGAGTAGTTGTGCCCATAGTGATGGTGGCCATAATACCCGTAGCCGAAGCCAAAGTACGGATAGCAGTAAGGGTAATAGCCTGAGTAATAGTACGGGTAGTCATAGCCGCTGTAATACGAATACGGGTAGTCGTTGTAAACGTAGGTTGTCGCAGGCGCCTCGACAACGGGCTGGCGATCCACAACAACCTGCTCTGGCGCAGGCTGGCCCTCAACCGGCTCCTGGCTTTCTTCAGCCGGAACGGGCCTGCGGGCGCGCTTGATAGTGAATCCCGGCTGGGGTTCAGCCGCTTGGCGCGCAACCGGATGGTGCCGCAACATGGCCACGATCACTTTATCCGACACTTTGGCGTCCTTGAGTTTGACGATGTCGTCGGCGGAAAGCTGGATGGACGAGTCGGAGGCCTCCACAAAGGCGAGCAGGACGTCTTCCCCCACGCCCTTTTGGGCCAGCACAGCAACCTCGGCTGCTGTCTGGGCAAAGGCAGTGCTTGCGAGCGCCACAACCAAGGGAACCAAGTAGATGATTAGTTTGCGCATGGCTCAAGCTCCTCTGAAGAACCACTCTCCTTAATCAGTATACACTAGTTTCCTTTTGCAAGCAATTTAATTTTTCAGAAAATGTGGCGGCAGCACTTTGCCCTGCTATACTGCGCCTTCCTGGGGATTCCGGATTCCGGATTCCGGGGACACGATCCCGATTTCCAAACAGCCGGAAATCGGGTCATGTCCCCGGAATCCGGCTTACAGAAGGAGTTTTTCATGCCTGGTTTCCGCGCCGTCGTCATCGAGCACGGTTACAAGACGACCAAGTACGAGCGCGAGATCATCACCGCGGCAGGCGGCGAATTCATTGATGCTTCCGAACGCCCCCTGGAGGATGCGCTCAAGATCGCCGAGAACGCCGAGGGCGTCATGGTCCGCCGCCTCGAAGTCACCCGCGGCTTGATCCAGCGGTTCGCCAAGTGCAAGATGCTGGCGCGCTACGGAGTCGGGACGGACAATATAGACGTCGCAGCGGCGACCGACGCCGGGATGATAGTCGGCCACGCGCCGCTCTATGCCACGGACGAAGTCTCCGTCCACGCCACGGCGCTGCTGCTGGCCTGCGTCCGGGACGTCGTAGGCACACACAAGCGCATGGAGGCCGGCGCCTGGGACGTCGAAAGGCCGGTCCGCGTCCGCCGCATGGCGGGCCGCACGCTGGGCATCGTGGGCTTCGGCAACATCGGCCGGGCCGTGGCGCGCAAACTCGGCCCCTGGGACCTCCGCATCCTGGCCACGGACCCCTACGTCGAACCGGAGCGCGCTGCCAAGCTCGGCGTGCAACTCGTGGCTCTCGACAGCCTGCTTGAGGCCGCGGATTGCATCTCCCTGGATGTGCCGCTCCTGCCTGAGACGCGCCACCTGATCAACAAGAGTTCGCTGCGCAAAATGAAGAGAGGCGTGATCCTGGTGAATACCGCGCGCGGCGGCGTGGTGGACACGGCCGCCTTGCTGGATGCGCTGGACTCCGGGCAGGTTGAGTGCGCCGGGCTGGACGTTTTCGAAGAGGAACCGCTGCCGGCTGATGTGCCTCTGCGGAAACATCCGCGAGTTGTCCTGACCGACCACATGGCCTGGTATTCCGAAGAGTCGCAGGTGCAGCTTCAGACCACCACGGCCGAGGAGGTTGTGCGAGTCTGCACGGGCGGGCTGCCGGTTTCGCTCATGAACCCGGAGGTGCTGCAGAAGCTCGGGCGTTGGGACGAGTGGACGCCGCCTGACAACGTGCGCTGGCAGTTGAAGAGGCTGGCGGCGCTGTAAAGCAATTTTGGATTTTGGAAACCGTTCAGTCCCCGCTGGCCATCCCCGTCCACAGCGGGAGTGGATGGGAGGAATGGGAAGGATGGGAACGATGGGAGGGCACATCATCATCTTCTTCCCATATTTCCCATACTTCCCATTCTTCCCATAGCAGGCAACGGCGCGCCCCTTTGACCGCTTGCTAACGCGCGCGGCTCGGAGACCGAGCGGTTACAAGGACCGGAGATCAAGAGATGGCGGAAGCGATTCAGGCCACGGCACATACCAACTATGTTCCGGCCTCGCAGCCCACAATTTACTTCATCGGGATGACCACCGGGAAATCGTCAATCATGCGGGTCTTCCCGCGCTGGGCGGAGTACCTCAAGCTGGGCGGCGTCGCCATCCAGGGGATTGACTGCAAATGGCACGACGACCCGGCCGTCTACCGGCGGGCCGTGGAGTTCATCAAGCACGACCCGCTCTCGCAAGGCGCGCTGGTCACCACGCATAAAATTGATCTGCTCAAGGCCTGCCGCGGCATGTTCGAGTACCTCGACCCTTACGCGCAACTGATGGGCGAGGTCAGCAGCATCTCCAAACGCTCCGGCCAGCTCCGCGGGCACGCCAAAGACCCCATCAGCAGCGGCCTGGCGCTCGAGGTTTTCCTCCCCAAGGGCCACTGGCAGGCCACGTGCGGCGAGGTCTTCTGTCTGGGCGCGGGCGGGTCGGCGGTGGCGCTGACCAGTTGCCTGCTGGACGCCAGGCACGGAGCCAACAAACCCGCCAGGATCATCGTCTCTAATCGCAGCGCTCCGCGGCTGGAGGAGATGAAGAAGATTCACGACCAGCTTGTGGGGCGATTGGCTCAATCGCCCGCACTGCCCCGCCTCGAATACCATCACGCCCCGCGCCCCGAAGACAACGATGCGCTCCTGCACCAACTGCCGCCCCACTCGCTGGTGGCCAACGCCACGGGTCTGGGGAAGGACGCGCCCGGCTCGCCTCTGACCAGCGCCGGCCGCTTCCCCGAAAAAGGTTTCGCCTGGGATTTCAACTATCGCGGCGACCTGGTGTTCCTGGAGCAGGCCCGCGCGCAGGCGCACCAGCGGCAGTTGACGATCGAGGACGGCTGGGTGTACTTTATCCACGGCTGGACCCGCGCCGTTGCTGAGATCTTCGACGTGGACATTCCCACCAGTGGGCCTAAGTTCGACGATATCTCCAGATTGGCAAAGGAAGCACGTTAATGGCGACAAAGAAGAGCAAACCAGAGAGCAAACCGTTGTTGCCCTGGTCCGTCGGGATTGATCTGGGCGACGGCGCCATGCGCGAGCCTGACCGCGTCCTGGTCCGCAAGGCCTCGGACATGCGCGGCTACTACAGGGATGCGGCAGCTTTGGAGCGGCTCATCGCGCAGGGCGACCCGGTCCATTACGAGGTCTTCGAGAAGGACATTCCCCAGGAGCGCGGCCAGTTGCCCGTGTGCATCAGCAAGCTCTATCCGGGGCAGGTGGGCGGGGAGTGCTTCATGACCAAGGGGCATTACCACACCGTCAGCGGCACGGCGGAGGTCTATCTCTGCATCCGCGGCCAAGGCTACATGCTGCTGAAGACCGCGGACGGCCAGTGCGTGGCCGAACCGATGCGGCGCGACCGCCTGGTCTACGTGCCGCCGCACTGGGCGCACCGTTCCATCAACACGGGTGCCGAGCCGCTGATTTCGCTGTGTGTATATCCGGGCGATGCTGGACATAACTACGGGGACATCGCGACGGAGGGGTTTCCCAAGCGGGTGTTTGTACGCGGGGGGAAGGAGGTTATGGAGTAAGGGTCAGCCTCTTGCTTAGTCACTGTCATCAAACAGCAACGGTTCCTCTGGTTGCGGTTTGTCCCCCGCGAACGTCACCCGCCTGTCTTCCAGCCAGTCCAGAAATTCGTCTTTCTGGCCTGTCAGTTTCCAGGTGACGGTGAAGACTTCGCCCGACAGGTCCACCATGCCTGCCTGCTTGTCCTTCCAGTGTTCGGCGATCCTCTTGAACAGGTTCTCCCTCACCAGGCGGATCAAGTTCGTCTGCCGTTTATGGCCCAGATACTTGAAGATATTGTCCGTCGTCTTAACCAGCAGAGCTTGCAGCGATGTTTGGTACGGCTGGCCGACCTCCCAGTTGTGAAGGCTGCAAAGGAGACAAGCCCGCACCTGCTCAAGCATAGCGCGGCGGTAGAACCAAGTCATCATCGGGTTGTAACTGTCTTCATCAGTGAAGACCAGGATAAGCGGGCTGGGGTCCGTCTCGTCGTCAACGTCTGTCATCAAAACCGCAAAGTCCTCCGCCATCCCAGTGTGCGCCCTGAAGGCGGCGTCCCACGAGTACACAATTGAGCCGGTAGACAGAGCCAGACCGGTCACAGAATGACGGCCCGGCCTGAGTGTCTTGCTGATAAGCTGCGCTGCCAGATCCTGAAGAGTCTTGGCCATGAGCTGACACTTGTCCGCGGGCAGGACATAGCACAGCAAACATTCCTTTAACGGCGCAAGCACTTCGGCAAAGGCTGGCCCGGTTGCCAATAGGTGCCCCCTGGCCTGCTTGCAGTTCGAACTTTGCGTTCCGAAGGAGTCTTTCTTTGCCTCGATGTAGAGAGCCGCACCATCGACGCCTCGGCCCAGGATCAGTTCCGGCTCTGGGTCCGTCGAGATCGAAAGGCCAGACGCAGTGGCAGCCACCCTCTCAGTTTCCGGAAAGTTAAATGGATCTTCGATGAAGCGGATCTTGAAGCCCAGTTTGTGGAAGAGCGGGTTCACGCGGTATTCGTCCGCTGGCTGCTCCTTCGCCATCCACAGCAAGAGATTCAGTTGGAAGACCGGATCGCCGAGGAGGCTCTCAGTTTTCATTCCTGTCCTCCACATTGGCGGGCCACGCGCTTACGACCGACTGGAACGGCTTGTCGCCCAGCCACGCGTCAATCTTGGGGCAAACGTACTGCTGGACATTCGTCACGAGCCGGTGGAACGTGTTGCCGCACGTTCCCTGCGGCAAAATGGCCACCACGCCTTTCTCAGTCAGTTCGAGGTTGATCGGCTGCCAAAGATGCCGGTCAGCACCGTAAACATGCACCTTTGTCGGCCCAAGCCGGATAGGATCACCCCAGAGCTTGAAGCGATTGCCTTTCCGGAACGCCATGCTGACCCACCGATCAAAAGTAGATGGTGACAACGGCTCACCGAACTTGACGATCAGTGGAACACCCTTGCTGCCCACGCGTGGGCCATGAGGACTTTGGGCATTGGACATGGCGTGCCAAGCTACGTCTTCAGTGAGGTTCAGGACCGCATTGTAAATGCGGTAGAGGTAGCGCACTGTGTTGCGGTGATCCAAAAAGCTATCGGTGCGATTGGTGACTTGGCCAGCCTGGAATAGATCATGGCTGCCTCTGCCTGTGCGGGAGGGGAGGCGCACGGAGTACAAGGCGTGGAGAGGGTAGTAATCTCTCTTTAGGTTCTCCAGCGCCGCCGTGATCCTGCCGATACGGTCACCCATCTCAAAGCGCGCTCTGCGCCGTTCAGGCTCAACACGTTCCTCCGCCTCGTCGCCGGGTTCTTCATCCGCCACTTCATCCGCCTGCGTGTCTTCATCGTCATCGGTCACGTGGGTCGCGGTAGTAGAGTCCTCAGGCATCTCAAATATGCTTTCGTGTTTGAAGACGAGCTTCCCAGAGCGGTCGTCTCCCCGCTTAGAAACATCCTTGTTCCAGAGCACTTGAAGCAGGAAGCTGCTGAACCAGGTGGCATCAAGGTCCGGGCTTTGGATCCAACTGGCAACCCGCTTCTTAGCGAAGGCAGCCTCCTCAGCGGTGTAGTACGCGAAGAAGCGTTCGTTGTATTTCTCCAGATAGCCGGTCGTCCGGGGCTTGACCTTTCCGTCTTCCAGGTCCGTCTCGGTAACACTGACACTCATGAATGTGTCATCAATTTTGTCCACCTGCGCTCCGAGACGCCGGAATATCTCGTCCGGAGGCTTGGGTTGGTGACCGTCACGTCTCGCAACGTGCTCCAGAAGGAACGTCTTAACAAGCGGCACCCGTGGACGGCCAAGATTCAGCCCGGCCTTGCCCTCCGCCGAAAGGCCGTTGAAGAAACGGTAAACGGCAAAGCGATCCTTCGGACTCGTTGCGGCAATTGGCGGCTTCATGGCCCAAATCCTCTCTGCTTCGATTCTGGCATACTCGCCGCGAATTTGCCAGTACGTAGTGTATCGTCTTCTTCGCATTCCACAGGCAGATCATTTCAGGAAACACCATTTTCCGGGAACTGCGGCTCAGTACCTCAGCAAGCACTTCACCACCTCCCCGCTCTTCACCGCCGCGAGCGCCTCGTTGATCTTCTCCACGGGGAACTCGTGCGTGAGGTAATCGCTGGGCTTCAGCTTGCCCTGGCGAATCCATTTGCAGAGCGGCGCCTGCGCCTCCCGCTCGCGCCGGCGCGTGGGCCACTGGTGGACGTACAGGTTGAAGTTGTACGGGCCGGCGGACTTCTTCACGGGCAGCGTTTCCGCGGCGATGACGCCGTAGACACAGATCGAGCCGCCCAGCTTGATCAGCGGCAGGCCGGCGTTGATGATGTTTTCGTTGCCAACCGCATCAATGACGGCATCGAGCGGCTTGCCGCGGGTCTTGGCCAGCGCGGCGAGTTCCGGACTGCCGGGTGCGAAGACGGCATCGGCGCCCATCTCCAGGGCGCGCCGGCGCTTGGGCTCCAGAGGATCAACCAGGCCAATCCAGCCCAGCTTGAGCAGCTTGCCGAACTTGACGAAGCTCAGCCCCACCGGACCCGCGCCGAAGACGAGCATCTCGTCACCGGGCTTGAGCTGAAAATCGCCGAAGCCGCCGTAGACCTCGCGCCAGGTGCAGAGCAGCACGGCGGCCTCGACCGGGATGTCCTTGTCAACCTTGCGCTGAATTTCGTAGCACTCGAACCAGCCGTGTTTCGCGTCGGCGACGCCGTCCTGCACCATCGCGTCGTGATCGTTGACCAAAGTGTACTCGCACATCCCGCCCCAGCCGCTGGAGTATTGCGGATCGGAGAACTTGAAGAGCAGGCCGCCGATGGCCCGGTCTCCGGGTTTGAAGTTCCTGACCTTCTTGCCGACGGCCTGGACGATCCCGGCGTCTTCGTGGCCCAGCACCAGCGGGTATTTGTCCACGCCCGGAAAATGTCCGGCGACCAGCTTGCCGTCAGTCGCGTTGCACAAACAGGCGGCTTCAGTCTTGACCAGCGCCTGGTACGGCCCCACGCGCGGCTTGTCCAGTTCGATCAGTTCCACTTTCCCGGGGGCGATTACGGCAACAGCTCTCATGGGGTTCTCCTCTCCAAGCCGACATTTCACATCACTCACTCAACACAGAGGACACAGAGGAAAGAACAATGGAAACAACCTGAACTCTGTTACTGTAAATCCCCCTCTGCCTTCCTCTGCGTCCTCTGTGTCCTCTGTGTCCTCTGTGTTTAGAAATCCGGCCTAACGGCCTGCCAACTGCGCCAAGTCCGCGTAGACATCCACCAACGCACGGTAGCTCTTCTCAAAGACGGGCATCAGCCTGCGGTAGCGTTCGCGGCTGTCCGGGTCAGGCTTGGCGACGTGCTCCACGCTGATGAAACGGTCAATGACGTCAAAACTCTTGAACTCTCCCACGCCCACGCCTCCGATCACCGCGGCGCCCATCGAAGTGGCTTCTTCGAGGAAATTGAGCGACTGGACGCGGCAATCGTAAATGTCAGCCATCATCTGGCGCCAGACCGCGCTCTTGGCCCCGCCTCCGATGACGGTGACGGCGTCAATGGGCACGTGCTGGCGGAAGATGTTCACGATCAGCCCCAAGTTGAGCGTGATGCCTTCCATGACTGCGCGCAACATGTCCTCGCGCTTGCTGGCCAGGTTAAGCCCGATGAACGCGCCGCGCGCCTCCGGGTTCCACCACGGCGTGCGCTCGCCGAGCATGTACGGCAGGAAGATCAGGCCGTTGGCGCCCGGCGGCGTGTTCTGCACGGCCCGGTCAATCAGCACATAGGGGCTGAGTCCCTGCGCCTTGGCGGCCTGGAGCTCCACTTCGCAGAGCGTGTTCTTGAGCCAACTGTAGCTCGAACCGGCGGTCTGCATCGTGCCGGAGGGGTGCAGGTAACCCGGCACGCAGTGCGCCCAGTTCATGGTCCGCATCTGCGCGTCCACAATGGGCTTCTCCACCGTCAGCGCGACCCAGCTCGAAGAGCCGAGATAGTTATAGGCCGTCCCCGGCTTGATGCAGCCCACCCCGACGCCCGCGCAACTGCCGTCCCCGCCGCCCACGGCCACCGGCGTGCCTTCCCTGAGCCCTGTCGCTTGGGCGGCCTGGCTGGTGACTGTGCCGAGAATCGCGGTGGAAGCCAGCGCCTCGGGGAACATCCCCCTGTCCACGCCGGCCAGCTCAATGATCTTCTGCGACCATTGCATGGTGTTCAGATCGAATGCATTCGTGCCCGAGGCGTCCGAGAAGTCCGTGGCGAAGCGGCCCGTGAGCAGGAAATTGATGTAATCCTTGGCGCAGAGCGTCTTGTGGGTCCGCGCGTACAAGTCCGGCTCGTTCTCCCGAATCCACATCAGCTTCTCGATGGAGTACGACGGGCTGACGCGGTGCCCCACGATGGCATAGAAGTCCTTTTGGCTGATGCGCGCGAGAATCTGGCCGGCCTGCTTGCCGGCGCGCTGGTCGCAGTAAAGGATGGAGGGCCGGAGGCTCCGGCCCTGCTTATCCACAATCGTGCAGCCCATCATCTGCCCGCTGAGGGCCACGACGGCCACCTCGGCCGGATTGACGCCTTGCATGAGCGCCCGCGTGGACTCGCAGATCGCGCGCCACCAGTCCTGCGGATTCTGCTCGGCCCAATTGCCGTTGAAGTAGTGCGTGTCGTAGGCGCACGTGCGGCTGGCGGCGAGCTTGCCAGCGAGCGTATACAGCGTCGCCTTGTTGCCGCTGGTGCCCAGGTCGTGCGCGAGAAGGTAGTTGGCCATTATGCTGCTCCTTGGTGTGGCCGGCGATCACGTAACCGTTCAGTATCCGAGCCGCGACCGTGAGGGAGCGGAAATTGCCGCTTGCTTACGCGCGCGGCTCGGAGACAGAACTGTTACGTTACTTCAGTTTCAGCGCGGACATGGTGGCGGGCATCTCGTGGCTCTTGTTCACCTTGTCCGGATTGTCCGGGCCGAAGACTGCATCGAAGTTCGTCACGGCGATAATGCCGTTCCAGACGCAGGGCTCGCCCGGTTCGTTCAGCGCCCCGTTGCGCCCGCCCAGGTCCGCGTTCTGGGCCAGGACCGAGATCGTGCCGTCGGGCGTGACCTTGGCGATGGCGTTATTGGAGAAGTCGGCGACGTAGAGGTTGTCCTGAGCGTCCACGCAGATGCCGTCGGTGGTCCGCATTTTGGCCTTGACGGCCTTGTCCAGGAATCCCGGCGCCTTGGGGTCGAGAGCGTAGTCCAGGTCCGTCTTGGCGAAGACCGTGTTGCCCGTCACGTTGCCGGCGGCGTCAAAGGTGATCTTGTAAATCGTCCCGTCCCCGAAATTGCCGATGTACAGATTGCCCTTGCTGTCGAAGACGATCCCGTCCGCGCCGTACTGGCAGAATTTGTTCTGCGTGAGGAGCTTCGTGATAATGTTCTTGTCGTCGAGAGTATTGGCGACCTTGACGTTCTCGTCGTCGAGCTTGAAGCGGTACACCACGCTGACCATCAGCCCGGAGGGGTCCTTGACCTTGGTCATCAGGCTCTGAGTGACATACAACCCGCCGTTCCGGACGCGGCAGCCGTTGGGATGTTCCATGCCCTCGGCCACCACGGTGGTCTTGACGACCTTGTTGTCTTTGATCCGCAGACGCAGCATGCGGCCTTTGAACGCGCCCTTCGCGCTGCCCGACCAGCCCTGGTTGTCGCAGACATAGATGTCGCCGTCCGGCCCGAACTCGATGCCCATAGGACAAGCCAGCCCGGTCTCGGGCAGCACCGGAACATCCACCCACTTGGAGACGCGCTTGTCCTTGTCAACTTTAATCAAGCAGCCGGGCTTGGTCTGGTCCGCGAAGTTGGGGCAGGCGGCGATCAGGTTCCCCTCCGGGTCAATCGCCATCCCGTCTGGCGTGGCGACGAATTCAGGCAGGACTGCGAGCAGCGTGGGCTTCTGCAACTGCGCCTGCGCCGTGGTCCCGGTCTCGCCCTGCTCGCAACCGCTCATGCCCAGCGCGGCCGCGACAAGCAGCGCGGCCCGGATGGCCTCCCAACTCGTGGTTCCATGTTTTCTCATGACGGACTCCCCCTCCAGACGTGCGGCGAACGGCACCCATCCCAGTCTGTTTGGGCCTCGGCTGCCTGTACCTGCTTTGACGGCAAGGAAACATACCCCGCTGGACGCCGGGCGGATAGGCGATTTTTGGGGTTTCGGGGACAACTTATTGACACCGCCCGTAAATATGGGAGCATACCAGCATGAAGACGACGGTTGAAGTTCCCGATGTGCTTTTCCGCAAGGCCAAAGCCAGCGCCGCATCGAAGGGCCTGACATTGAAAGAGTTCCTGACGGAGGCGCTCGAAGCCCGTTTGGCAAGCCTGGGCGAGCCGGGCGGGGCGAAACCCTGGATGAACGTATTTGCGGGGCTGAAGCGCGGGGCTGCTTTTCACGTTGAGACAGCGCGCATCGAAGCCGCGATTGAAGAGGAGTTCGAGCGCATCGAACCTGAGGCAATCTGGGGAAATCGGGGGACCGAGCCACCGATCTATAGAGCGCTCTGTTCCCGATTTCCCCTGGAATCCCTGGAATCCCGCAGCGGGTCTTGACGGTGACGTACTGTATATGGTAATGTATACGTCATGAACACAAAACTGACGTTGCGGATGGATGATGGTCTTGTGAAACGAGCCAAGACCGAGGCGCGCCGCCGGGGCAAGTCTGTTTCGCAGATGACAGCCCAGTTCATCGAGTCACTCGGACAAAGGCAAGCGCCGGCGCAAGCACTCCCGCCCATCACCCGTTCTCTTGTAGGCATCCTGAAAGGCCAACGGCTGTCGGAGACTGCCTGGAAACAGCACCTGCGGGAGAAACATCTTTGAAAGTAATCCTGGACACCAACATCGTGCTCGACGTTCTGCTTGAACGCAAACCCTTTGTTGAGGCCGCCTGTGCGATATTCAGTCTGGCAGAGCGTTCGGAGATTGACGGGCTTCTATGTGCTACCACGTTCACCACCATTGACTACCTGCTCAGCCAGTCTCTTCCTGCGAGAGATGCGCGGCAGGCGATATGGAAATTGCTCAGTCTTTTCGGGGTGGCCATCGTAAACCGGCCCGTGATTGAACGCGCCCTGAGAAGCAGAATTACCGATTTTGAGGATGCGGTTCTTGACGAAGCAGGGCAACTTGCGGGGGCCGAGTTGATCGTCACACGGAATGCGAAGGACTTTGCGGGCTCGCCGCTCAAGGTCCTCGATCCTCTGGAGTTCCTGGTGCATCTGAAGGCAAGGGGGCGACAGAAATGAACACCCTTTGGCTGGTGCGGCTTCCCGGACAATCGCGTGACACAATACTCATTTCCTTTGATCCTTTGGCTTGTGCCTCAAGTCAAACCAGAATCTAAATCGCTTTTCTGACAAGTCTCAAAAATAGATTAGTATTGTGTCGCCCGATTTACCCTGTGCTCTCTGTGTCCTCTGTGGCTGGTTGTGGCCAGAAATCGTGATACGCACGGCCATTGAGGTTGTACATGATTAGGGAACTTGAGAAGGAGGCAGCGTTGATCACTCAGCACACCTACCGAGATAGTCTGGCGTTCATGGCATCCGTAGTCTATCTTGCCGCTCAAACCGCAGGCTGGGGCGCGGAGCCGGATGTTCCCGGGTACGAGAAGAAACCCACTTGGTCCGAAACGATGCTGGCCACGCGCACGGCGCTCAGCGGCCCCGCGGGCGCAGTCCCCTTCAAGCCCTTCGTGAGCGGTTTGATGCAGAGCAGCGACGCGCCCGCACAGGTGTCAGTCAACGTCGCATCTTTGAAGGAACTGTGGCTGCTGACCTCCACGCCGGGCCGGGACGGGGACGAGCACGAAGCGGGCGTCTGGGGTGCGGCCAAGCTCATCGCCAAGGACGGCAAGGAAACTATGCTGGGTTCCCTGAAACCGGATTCGGTCAAGGTGGGCCGGCATACGCTCACGGTGAACAAGGACCACAAAGGCGGGCCGCTCGTGATTGGGGACCGGATGTTCAGCGAGGGCTTGTGGGTCGTCGCCAATAGCGCGGTTTCCTACAAGCTGGAGGGGAAGTACGAGCGGTTTGAGGCCAGCGTGGGCCTGGATGCCGCGGCGGGCAAGGGCGCCAGAGTGCGCTTCGAGGTGCGCGAGCGCAGGGAGAACGCCTTCGTGTGGCAGCAGATTCAAAGGGATTTCCCCTGCGAAATGGACTGGCTGCTCCAGGATGCCGGCTCCGACCCGGTCGCCTGGCTGGATGCCGGCACAGACACGGCGCTCGAAAAGAAAGTCATCGCGCGGGTGCTTGAGGAGTTGGATGTAGGACAAGCCTCCGGCTTGTCCGGACAGCCGGGACGGCTGTCCTACGCGCGTGACTTCCGCGACGAACTCGACAAGCTGGCTCAAGCCAATGCTCCGGGCACCGACGCGCGCTGGCTGGGCCTGTACGAGAAAGCCTGCCTGCGCCGCCGCGAAATCCGCCTGCGGCCTTTGGCGGCCAAGTGGCAGAAGATCGTCTTTACAAAGCATCACAACATGGGCGGCTCGCACTACGCTTACACTGAAGCTCAATCCGACGCACAGGCTGAACGGACATTCGTCCCCGGCACGGCGCTGTGTGTGCTGGAGTTGGGCAAGGGACAGACAGGCGGGACGCCTGCACCACAA
>Ga0187861_10001851_pt1 | contig 20827 bp, 18 predicted proteins | sample June2016WEW_10_1_3_FD_132986 | JGI IMG/M metagenome (GOLD analysis project Ga0187861, IMG submission 132986) | Peatland microbial communities from SPRUCE experiment site at the Marcell Experimental Forest, Minnesota, USA - June2016WEW_10_100 | ecosystem: Environmental > Terrestrial > Soil >...
CGGGAGGGAGGATCGTGAAGACGGAGCGGTTGGGCGGGCTGCTGAATTTCTACCACCGACGAGCCGCCTGAAAGAGGGCACACTGTAACGGTGCACTGACTCGAGCAGTTCTCCGCCGTTGTCTCGCCGTGTTCTTGGGTGAGTTCACCGCATCCGGCCTCACTCCAGAAACGCTTGTTCAAACTGCCCCGTCACCTTGACCGCTATGCTTACATCTGGCCATTCAGCGTCCATCGCGGCGGATGAGTTTTTTTACCCTACGGGGTCACGATGTACCCACCGGTTCCCAGTCACGCGCTGATTTGGTCTTGACTCGAACGGTCTGTGGGAGCCTAATCTGCAGGCGGAGAAGCCAAGACACTCTGATCCAGAGCGGCCGGAGGATTCGTCGGAGAAAGTGCGAAAATCCAAGATCGTATGCCGGGCTGGGTCACTCCCAACATCATCGAATCGCTGTAATTGGCAAACGCTAGATGACCGGCAAACATCCGGTAGTTGTTCGGGTCGCAATGTGGTCGGGTGCTGGTGTCGAGGCCTGCACAATCGGAAACGCAGTCCCGATTCGGGTGCGTAGATGCGAGACGAACAACAAAGTCTATTGCTCACCAACTCAAGTTGGGGCGCGACTTCTCATATCTTCTTCGGCTCGAATCTCCTGACCCTGCCAAATTCAGCGGCTAGCGAATCGTCCGTTCATGATCCACAGCGCCGGCGCATAAAGAACTGCTTGATATTGGGGGTCACAGTTGTCAAAAGCGCGCGTATGAGCAGGAATGGAAGACGCGCGACACTCCATGATGAGTCCACTCGTATCGCACCTCCGTTGCCTCCGGTCTCTTTTCGACCCGCTGGAGCCGGTTCTTATCAGTTGTCTTGGTCGTACGCTAGCACCGTGTTGGCAGTAATCGTCTTCATCGGGGGAGGCTGCACGGCCGCCCCCAAATTGCGGGAGCAGTTGCGGGTGGAGTTCGCACAGCCGGATTCCTACATCGAACGGGCGACGAACACGAGCGGACGGATCACTTTCGCGGATGCCAGCCGACATTGGGCCGAGTGCGACTCAGAAACCATGCAACAGGTTACGAAGGCCATCTCCGAGGGCGCGGACATTGCGGAGGCGAAAAGCTGGGTTTGGCCTCGCACAGATGTGGAATTTGGAGCGGCGACTGCAATCGACCGGAACAACGGTTCTCTGCGCTCTTCGCCGTTCGGCGAGCTTGTTCTCAATTACGATTTCACGAGACTACTGTTCCACTCGGACGCGGCGGCGGTCTCCGCAGCAGGTCGCGATCTGTGTCTCCAACGAGCGCGACTGGCGATCGATTCAGCAGTTGGCCGCTTCGAGGATTTGGTCATTGACTGGCGTTATCTCCGCGAGGCCGTGCCGCTCGAGAATCAGCGTGTCGCCGAGTTCCACCGCCTGATGGAGTCAGTTCGTTTGCTCGACCGGTTAGGGACGCTTCCTCCGGGCAGCTTCGCTGAATGGAACCACCGCGAACAAGCGGCGCTGCGAGAACAAAGCGAAGCCTCCCAACGGCTAGAAAGCGTGCTTCAGTTGCTCCGGACGGGGTTGGGGCTGTCGGGCGATGCTGAACCGGACTTGGGGAGCCTCGAGTTTCTGCTAAACGTTCCTCTTTTTACGGAGGGAGCACCCGGCGAGGCGGATGTGCGGCAATGGCTGCCGGGCGTCTGGCAATCCCATCCAGCCTGCCGTGCCGCGGAAATTGAGTTGTTTCAGGCGGAGATGGGGATAATCGAGGCAAAACGAGAGCGACTACCGCGTTTGACGGGCTCAATCGGTTTGGGCGACGTCTATACACGGGTTGGTCGTGACATTATAGAGGCGAGCGGCTTGGCCCAGCTAGCTCTCTCGGTGCCTCTGTTCGATGCCGGCACGATCAGGCGCAAAGTCGAGAAGGCGAGTTTACGTGGCGACATGGCTCGGCGCAACCTGCGGATCGTAGTGCGATCCCTGGTCCGCGAAGTGCAAAGCGCATCGGCCGCGCTACGCACAGCGCACGGGGAAGCGGATCATCGTCGGGCGGAGGCCGAAGAAATCCGCCGGTTGGTTGATGTGACCGGGGGCAGCAGCGGTCTGGGGCAGGGAGACCCGCTCTTACCGCTCGCGATGCGGGTCTATCGGGTGGAAGCAGAGCTGTCCGTCTTGGAGGCAAACATGAAGTTAGCCAAGGCGTGGCGGGACTACCGAGTGGCCTTGGGCGAACAGCCGGTGCCGGGCTTATCGTCAACCATTCTTGACAGCTTGATCGCCGACTTGGGCAAGAATAGACTGCTGAGACAACGATGACGGCGGGTATGCATCGGATCGAAGCCAAACCCATCGAGGAGCCGGACGCGATTTGGGCTGCGGCCCGCACATCGGCGACCTCTCACTTGACCAAGCTTGATCCCGCAGAACTCTCCTTTTTGCTGGGCGTTCTCTCTTGCACCAGAGAGACGCGGACACTAAACTTTCCAGCGGACGCTGATGCTGCGCTGCTCTGGGAGTACTTCGATCGTCACGGGATCGGCGGCGTCCTCGGAGCGTGCACGGAGCGTGTGGCGGGTTTGCCTCCTGGCATGGCGGAGGCAGCACGGCACCGTTACTGGAGCAACTGCTTGCAGGGCGAGCAGGCCCGACGGCGTTGTGCGGTCTTATTAGAAGCCAGTGAGCGGGAAGGCCTTACCGTCTTTTTCGTGAAGGGACCCGCAATCGTGGAGCAGGCCTATGGGGACTACGGGCTGCGCGGTTTCTCTGATCTCGATCTTTTCACGGCCAGTGCGGAGGAGGCTCGCCGGTTGGCTCGTGTGTGCGGTGCACGGGCGATGATCGACTCCGAGAGGCAGAGCATCCCTTGTGAGGTTTGGGATCCCGGCCGGCTAGTGGCCGAGCTTGATGACTGGACTGTAGAGATGCGCTTTCCGGTACCCGGATGGCATGGTCCGTTGTTCGACCTATTCCCCAACGGGCGGCTGCCCGAACTGGAGCGCACAGCGAGTGGGCTGGTGGTGCCCCGGGCAGAATGGCATCTCCTGTTCCTGCTCCAGCACCTGATGATCCATCATTTCTTCGGGCGACTCGTCTGGTTGCTCGACCTCGCGGTGCTGGTCGGACGCCACCGTACCAGCCTGGATTGGGAGCGAGTGGTACGGGAATCCAAGCGCATGGCAATGTTCGAGGGGCTAGCCTTGGCCGCAGGATTTTGCCGGGATCACGTGGATCCCCGATTTCCCGAGGTTGCCTCGCACGGTGGCCAGGCATGGAACCGCCCTTTCCTCAGGAAACTGGTTGACCCCTCCGTCATCGCCTCCACCGAATGGACCACTGAATGGAACACACAACTTGTCTCTCCCTTAAAACGGGCTCGGAGCTTCCTCTACGAGGTGGCCGCCTTCTTTCTGTTGACGGACGCGCCTGCGACCGGGCGACCGTGGGACGGCTGCGGGTGGCAATGGACAGCTGATCGTCTCGGGTACGCGTTGGTCAGGCGTTGGCGGGGAAACTGGGGAAGATGGTTGGGACGCCGATTATCGATGCTTGCGCCTTGGCTCGTCTACCCCATGGCACGTCTGCTCGCTTGGATCCCGACAAGGAGGAAGTCACTACGATGGATTACTGCAAATTGAATGCTCTTAAGTGGGTGATGACGGGATGCATCGCTGGGTGGGTTGTCTTGGGCATCCCTACCGTGGCCCGGGCCGAGTCGAATCCAGAGAAGCCCCTCGTAATCGAGTGTCGAGGGAGCGTTAAGCCTCGCCACGAATTGAGTCTGCGCCTCCGGCCGGGCGAACGACTCCTGGCCGTATACGCGGCTAAGGGCGACAATGTGAAAGCTGGCAGTCCATTGGCCGAAATTCTTGACGGCGAGGGCTGGGTGCGACTTCTGGAACTCAAGTCCCAGAAACGGGCGCGCCTCGAACTGACGTCGAAGGAGGATCGGCTCGCCCGCTTGGAAGATGAACTGAAGACCCAGCTCCGGCTGTGGAAAGACATTGAGCCAAATTCCGCCGACTGGCGCGTGCGAACACTGCGCGACAAAAGAGACGAACTCAAAGAGCAGGTGGAACTCCTTCGTCTTCAAGTTGCCGATCCAGCCAGTGCTGCTGACACCAACCGGTCGCTGGCCCTCGCCCTTGATGCCGAGGCCAAGAAACTGGAAATGCAGCTGGCTTCCCCGCTCGTTGTTGCTCCATTCGACGGGCGAGTCATCTATCTCGCGCCCGATCCTGCCCGACTGGGAACCGGTGAGATCGTTCTGGAAGTCTGGGACACGAGTGTCTTGATTCGGGCGGAGGTTTTTCAACAGCAACTGAAGTATATCGCCAAGGGATGTCGTGCAGAAGTTTTGTTGGATTTTTCAGACGAGAAGACGGTGAGCGCAACCGTCGAGGACGTGGAGAGCCGACCCGAAATGCAAGCCGGAGAAGCCTATCCCACGTTCGGTGTCGAGTTGATCCTCGATGCCGCAGCCGGCCCGTTCAAACCGGGTATGCGGGTGTCGGTGCACATTCATCCACAGAAACCGAAAGCCGACTAACTGCGTTCGTGCATGCCACCCTCCCATTGGTTTCGTTACGGCAGGTTAGCAAGTCCTACACCACCGGCAAACAGCAGATTCCTGTCCTCCGCAGCATCACCCTAGACGTGTGGCGAGGCGAAAGCGTGGCAGTGGTGGGACCATCCGGAGCCGGGAAATCGACGTTGCTGCACGTTCTGGCTTTGTTGACGCCGGTTGACACCGGCGAGGTCTGGATGGGTGGCCGGCTGCTGGGTCCGGACGATTGGTGGAATACCGCCCGGCGACGGCAAATCGGGATGGTGTTCCAAGATGGGAAACTTCTCTCCAACCTGAACGTAATTGACAACGTCTGTGTGCCGCTCGTCCATCGCGGACTGTGGCCGACTCACCAGCGACAGCGAGCAGCCGATGCCTTGCGGTTGGTGGGACTTGACCACCGGTTGCGGCACTATCCCAACCAGTTGAGCGGCGGGGAACTGGCGCGTGTTGCCATCGCCCGCGCGCTGGTCACCGAGCCGCAGTTGATTCTGGCTGACGAGCCTACGGGGACCCTGGATTCCGCGAACGGTGAACAGGTTGCCCGGCTGCTGTTTGAGCTGGTGACATCAGAGCGATCTCTCGTGTTGGTTACCCACCAGGCCCCACTGGCAGCGCAGGCTCGCCGCATCATCACACTCAAGGATGGATGCATCGACCATGGATGAGCAGGTACACGAGGTCAATTCGTCGGGCGACCATGGCTGCCTTGGCGGCATAGAGGGCGACGGAAGAGCGGCACGGGGTTGGTGTTTCGCCAGCCTCACGTTGCAGGGGATCCGTTCGAGCCCGTTTCAATTGGCCCTAACGGTGCTGACGATGTCAGTGGGGGCGATGGCCTTGGCATTGACGTTCTTTGTCGGGCGGGGGGCGACCGAACGAGTATGGCAAGATGTCGAACAGATGATGGGGCAGTGGGTCATTGCCTATTCCGACGCCGGCCTCGATCCCCGGTGGTTGGGAGGGCGGCCCCGGCCGGATTTCACCGAATCCGAACTCCGAGAATTGAAGAACCGCTTACCTGAAGCAAAATGGGTCTGTCCCATCTACATGAGTGCACATCCGGTCGTGTATCGCGACCGGAAGATTGTCTTGCCGGTAGACGGCATCACCGAGGAGATCAGTCGGGAACCGTTGTTCCAACCGTTGCGCGGGCCTGGCTTTTCCGCGTCGGCCCAGATTGGCGTGGCTTGGGAATGCATGGTGACAGAAACGGCGTCGCGGGAGTTTGCGATCAATATCGACCACCAACCGCTACTGCTGGTGGGCGGTCAACCATATCGCGTTGTGGGAGTGGTACCCGATCCGCCGCGGATCGATAGACGTTTTCAAGGCCGCGTGGTCGTACCGTACCGGTCGGCCCGTATCTTGTGGATTCCAGTGGGCACAGTAGGGCATATTCTCGTGGCTTGGCGTCGTGTCCAAGACATGAACTGGATCGTGGCCCATCTACGAGAAGGCTTGGATGAAGTCCGAGGGCCCAACACCTACTTTCTATCATCGTCGCAGTTCAGCGTCGAGAAGAGCAAGGATCTGGTGACGAACTTCATCCTGCTTGGGGCAGCCGAGTCGTTCTTCTGCATTGTAGTGGCCTCTATTGGTGTCCTCAACGTGATGCTCACCAATGTTACCCGTCGCACGCACGAATTTTCCATTCGCCTCGCAATGGGGGCCAGCCGGCATCAAATCCTCGGGTCGGTTGTATTCGAGAGCGTCTTGATTAGCTTGTTTGGGGCTTTCCTCGGCATCGCCATTGCAGTGGTTGTGGCGCCGCACTTGACCGAATTGCTGGCGGCCCGACTCCCGGAGGCCAACCTGCTGGCTCCGCTCTATTGCAGCGAAGGCTTCCTCTACCCATTGTTGGTATGCTGCCTGTGCGGACTGGCGGCCGGCGTGCTGCCCGCATTGCGGGCCGGCAGAGTGGATGTGCTGGCCGCATTGAGGGCCGAAGGTTGACACCATGAAGAACTACTGGCGCCTCCTCGGCTATCTCCGTCCACACCTGCGGGCCGCGGGGCTTGTCGTGTTGCTGACCCTGATGTCCATCGCTGCTCAGGGCGTGGGGATCTGGATCGCCGCGGACTTTCTTCAGAAGCTCCTCTCGGGCTCGAGCCTGTCGGCGCGATCCGCGGGGGAATGGGCCCTGCTTCATCCGCTGGACGACCTAGCGCATGCGGTCCTAGAGCAACCGACGCCGTTTGGCACGATCGTCGCCGCCTCGGTGGCTTTAATTGGCGTGCGCTTGGTGATTGGCGGCCTCCAAGTCTTGACGTATGTCATCATCTCAAGTGTCAGCCAATCCATCTTGGCGGGAATCCGCAACAGCTTATTTGATCGGCTGACGCGGCTGGACCTATCGTTTTCCCAACGCACGCGCGCGGGCGAGGTGGCCACCATCTTCCTTCGGGACGTTGATCAGTTGAACGAAGCTATCTTCGACGTCTTGGATCGTGCGGTCATGCACCCGGTGCGGTTGGCCGCGGTTACCATCATCATGTTGTCGCAATCATGGATCCTGACGCTCTGGATGGTGGTCTTCCTAGGTGCGGGTGCCGTCGTGGTGCGCATCAGCGGCAGTATGATCGAACGCCTCTGCACGTCGACTCTACGGCAAGTCACGCAACTGCAAGGTAGTTTGGTCGAGTACCTGTCCTCCGTCATTCTAGCCCGGCTTTTCAATCGTGAAGATTTCGAGCGGCGTCGGTTCGGGGGTATCAGTGATTCCATCCGGCGCGGCATCGGGCGGATTGTGTTTCTACGCAACTTGGCGCCGGAATCTGTGAATTTCCTGTTCGCCTTGGCCGCGGGCGGGATCCTCATCTTGGGAGGACATCAGGTGTTCGTGTCGAAGGCCCTTTCTGCCGGCACACTGGTAAAGCTGCTTATGCTGCTGACTGTGGCGGCGGCTTCGGTCGAGAAACTGGCCGTGATGTACGCCAACGCCCGCGTGTCGCTGGCGAGTGCGCGGCGCGTCTTCGGCCTGCTGGATCTGCCGCTACCACCGCCTGATTTGCCGGACGCGATCGAGGCCGGCCCGTTTTCGCGTCAGATCGAGTTACACGGCGTGGAGTATCAGGCTGACGGGCACACTATCTTGGAGTCGATCAATCTTCATATCGAGAAGGGCCAGCGAGTGCTGGTATTTGGCCCGAGTGGCGCGGGCAAGTCAACCTTGCTGGGACTGATCGCAGGCGTGTTGCGGTGCAGTCGAGGACGGATCGAGGTGGATGGAGTCGAACTGGGACACGTGCGTAGCGATTCGTGGAGGCGAAAACTGGGCGTGGTGCTGCAGGATGCCATTTTGCTCAGTGGAACGGTGCGTGACAATCTTCTGTATGCGTGCCCGAATGCCAGTGAAAACGACCTTCGCCGGGTGTTGGTGAAGGTCCGGTTGGACCCTGATCAACCTGCGCCCACATCGTGGCTAGACCGGCAAGTGGGATCTCGCGGTGAAAACCTCTCCGGCGGTGAACGCCAGCGGGTGGCCATCGCCCGCGCGTTGTTGAACGACCCCGAAATCCTGTTGTTGGACGAGCCGACCTCGATGCTTGACGCGGCCTCCAAACAACAAGTGTTCGACACGATTCGTGCAGCGAGCGAGGGACGGACTCTCATCCTCGTAACGCACGATCCCTTCCTCCACAAGCTGGCCGATTTGGAAGTTCACCTGCGGGATGGGCAAATTGTGGCTCCCCCCCGCCAAAACTCGCTCGGCAATTCGAAGCCGGCAGGAATGCCTGCCGAGGAACGGGCTGGATAAACGATGTGCGGTATCTGTGGGATAGTTGATTACGAGGGCGGTCGCATAGCGGCAGCGGAGGATCGGGTCCTGCAGCCTGTCCTCGACGCCCTACACCACCGTGGCCCTGATTTCTGCGGCACGCACTTTATGCCCCCTGCTGTCTTGGGGGCAACAAGGTTGGCCATTCTTGACTTGTCGGACCGGGCGGCGCAGCCGATGAACCGGCCCGCGGAATCGCTCACGCTGGTCTTCAACGGCGAGATTTACAATTACCTCGAACTGCGCCGCGAATTAGAGTCGCTAGGCGAAAAGTTCAAGTCCGCCTCGGATACGGAAGTCGTGCTGGCCTTGTACGCTCGAATGGGGCCCGCCTGTCTCCATCGTTTGCGGGGCATGTTCGCGTTTGCCGTGTGGCACAGCAAGGAACAAAAACTCTTCCTAGCGCGGGACCGGGTGGGGGAGAAACCACTTGTGTATTACCATAAAGGGGGCGTGTTCGCGTTTGCATCTGAAATCCCGGCCCTGCTCCGGTTAAACTGGATCCCGCGGCGTGTGGACGAGGTCGGTTTGCACTTGGGCTTGCATTACGTCCACGCGCCGGCTCCTTGGACCGCCTTTCGAGATATACGGAGGCTTGCGCCCGGCAGTTGGATGGAGGTCTCGCGGACGGGGGTGAAATGTGATCAGTACTGGTCATGTCGATTTGATGGCGTGGAACGGTTCCGGGACATGACGACAGCAGCAGCAGCGGTAACCCGCTGTCTTGATGAAACGACAGAACTAATGTGCCGTAGCGACGTGCCCTTGGGTGCCACCCTCTCCGGTGGTCTCGATTCAGGTTCCGTCGTCGCTTCCCTGTCCAGAACCATCCGCGGGTTTCACACCTTCCGAGTTAGCAGCGGAGCGCCTTCGAATCCCCCTGAATACAGATCCAGCGATCAGATAGCCCAACGGTACGGCACCCGCCATCACCAGCTTCTCCTGCCTCCATCTTCCGTCGCCTCGTTTGACGACGTGGTATCGCTATTCGGCGAACCTATCGGCACAATGGTCTTGGTGGACGCCCAGCACTTGGCGCAGCAGGCAAAACGATTTGTGACAGTGGCATTAACTGGCGGTGGCGGGGATGAGTTGTTTGCGGGGTACACCGATCATTGGGTTTTGAACAGGCTGGACCGCGAGCGGGTATTGCGGCGACGGTGGGAAGGACCCCTTCACCCGCGAACCGACGCGCGGAAGCGGCGACACCGTCAGGAAGGTTTCTTGTCCCTGCCGCCCGGCCGGGTCTTTCCCACGCTGAAGTTTTCAGGCATTCGGAAGTTCACGGAACGCGCCTACACGCCGCGGATGAAGGAAGTGGCTGCCCAACATGACCCTGCCGATCTATGCGAGAGGGTGTTTATCGCCAGCGGGGCCGAGAATCTTGTGGATGGTCTACTCGCACAGCAGTTGATGCTCGTCAGTCAGTGCAGTCTCACGTCGATCATCGATGCGGCTGGCATGCAGTACGCGCTCGAGTTCCGATCCCCTTTCTTGGACGTGAAGATGATCGAGTTGGCCATGCGAATCCCCGCCCAATTCAAGACAGGGCCGAGCCGCGCGGCGCTGAACCGCAAGCTCGTCTTGCGGGAGGCCATGCGGAACCGGCTGCCCCCGGAGGCCCTCTGGGCCTCCTGCAAGACTGGATTCGGCGGAACCATCCCGTACGGGCAATGGCTGCACAGCGACCCCAGCGGTCAATTCCATCTGAAGCTGACCAGTCCGGCACTGAGCGACTTGGGGTTGTTTGATACTCAGGCACTGGAGGAGTTCTGGCTTCTCTCCTCTCTCAGTCCGGATGTGCCTGTTGCTTGGCTTTGGGGAGTGGCGACGATTGCCGCGTGGCTTGAGCGCTACTTTTAATTCTCTGAAGGGCTGATCCTGCTATGAACACAGCGAAGAGAATGAATGCAGTTAGCCGGTGCGTAGTGCGGTGGATCTGTGCCGCGTTCCTCGGTTTGCCCATCCTCAACGCGACGGCCGGCGATGAACCCTTCCAGGCGAATGACTTGAAACGGTTTCTTGCGGACAGCGTTCCGTTTCTGGAATGGGTCCGGACCGGGGGGCATGACCGGGCCATTGAACACCTGATGGAGGATCCCAAATCCGTTGCGCAGTTCCCTGAGGTAGTCCGCTTCCTTCGTGACCGTGGGTGGGAACCGGAACGGTTCGCATACGTGCTCAATCACGTGCTTGTCGCCTACAAAACGCTCGGAATAGGCGGTGAGTCCAGCCGTCTCCTCGCGAAACTTGACGACACCAAAGCTATCGTTCAGGGAGACGCTACGCAGAGCGAGTCTGAAAAGGAGCGTACCCTTGCTACTATCGAGGAGTGTCAACGGGAGGTGCGGAAAACGGAGAAAGCGTTCGCGACGCTTCCTTCCGAGGAAGTGCGCCTGATGTGGCTTTATCGCGCCGAGTTGCACAAGGCGCTCGACGGTCGCCTCCCAATCAGCAAACGCGTCCTGCCGAATCCGGCGGCGAAAAAGCCATGACTCCGCTTTCGGCATGCCAGCCCAACGCGTTGTGGGTTCGGCAACCGCCGCCGCAGGCGCCGGTGGCTAGGCTGCGGCAAGACTGCTCGCCTGCACGGCCGCAGAATCCAGCGAAGAGTTCGGAAGGGCCGACGAGCTGACTGGTCAGTTCGCGCAGGCCAATGCCAGCCGGCATCGCAACCCATCCGCTAGCAGGCAACCGAGGACACGCACGCACGCGCCCATCCAAGGTCAAGACAAGGCCAGGCGTGCACGAAGCCAACGGTGGACGGACTTTCAGAAGTGCCAACCGGCCAAGTTGCTCAGTTGAAAACATACACAGAGGCAGGCCGCAGGCGATGTGGACGGTTACTCCACGCTCGGTACACCATGTCGCCATTCTCAACAGAACTTCTACCCACTCCTTTTCTTCCGGAGGCGTAATGGAGGACGGCCCCGTCTCCAGATTGTTCCACGCGATCCCGAGCGTGATACTGGTTTCGGCACGGGGTGCAAGTCCCTTGAGTACCTCCGCCACGCCGGGTGGCGGCGGGGGCAACGCAAGGAACAAATTCACCTGCCACGGCATACCAGAGGCATAGGCCGGGCTTTTCATCACGCTTCGGAGCACACTGCGATACGGAATCACTGTTGCCGCGATTGTGATGCGATGGCCTGCGGATATGAAGAGTTCAGCGAGCCGTGCTGAAGGCTGTGCTCGGAACCAAGCTGAAAAGCGGAAGGGCCGGTTCATAAGAGGTCGCAGCACCAGTTCGAGATCTTCCCCAGGAGTTTCCGGAAGTCGCATGACAACGTCCCGAATGTTCTCCTCATCGCAGCGGTCCAATAGCGACCCTAGCGCCTGGACTGGGGGAATAACCGCATCAGCCACACCGCGGGGGTCGAACTCGATGGTAATCATGAAAGGGCCGGTGGCTGGCGCTGGTTAACGGTTCTGGACAAGCATCCGCCTCGGCAAACGCGACCGAAGTGGGGGCAATCGCGGCAGTTTGGCGTGTTCCCGAGGGTCATCGCGTGGGCCCAGACCTGATCAAAATGTTCCGCTACCTCCCGCAAGGAACGGAAATCGAGCAGACGGACACCTGCGGTCGCCGAGAAAGGAAAGCAGCGCCACACCATAAGGTCCGGCCCGATGTCCAGCACCGGCTTGCAGTCGAAGAGAAGCTCGGCGCCGCACTCAAGGAGGATGCCCCGCTGACGCTCGGTGAACGCGCATCCCCTGAACCCACAGTCCAGCCCGAGCATGATGCCATCTGAGGCTAGGTCGACCGCCATCTCCACCAAGCGCGCGCAGGCATCTGGAATGGCTTCTTCGGGCAGGCAACTGTTCCCCATACCGTGAACTGGCTGAGCGAGCCCGATCCGGATTCGCCGCATCAGATTCCGTCGCAGGATCAGGTCGCGCAGGTGGTCCCAAAAGAAAGCAGGCTCGTAGACGTTAAAGGAAAGGCTCATCCGGCGCCCGAAGTGCCGGGCGTTCTCCTCGATTTCCCCCCACGCAGACCTGCCGTACGACTCGGGCCGGTTGAGGTTAAGGATCAGACGCAGTTCATCGTCGCAGGCTGAAGCTGGGATGCTCCTCAGATGGGGTGTTGTCCCATTAGTGAATACCTTGATCGGAAAGCGCCGCGCTGCGACTTCGCTGACAATCTCCGCGAACCGCGAGTGGAGCGTCGGTTCACCGCCCAGCAACGACACCACATCGTGACGGAAATCGAGATAGCCAAGCACCGTGTCCAGTTCCGCTTCGCTCATTTCCCAAGCCGCCCGGCAGACGCCAAGCTGGACCTGGGCGAGCGCGAAGCAATACGGGCACCGTCGATTGCACGAATTGGTCAGAAGGATGTTGGGCATGTGTTCGGCTGCCGGATCTCATCCATTGGATTGCTCGACTAGGCCTTCCGAGGCCCAGTAAGCAAGTGATTCGCGGCAGTCGGCCTCCAACTCCGGGATCTCAGGAGCGTCCGGATAGCGCGATCGGATGTCATTGATCACTGCTTCAAAATTCTTCTTCTCCTCAAACAGGCCACGCCACAAGTCAACCGCCACCTCGTTCAGCGTGTAGTAGTGTCCGGACACAGTGTCGAGGACGACGAGCAGGTCGTCTTTGCTGCGCCAAGCGACATGGTCTTTGGATTTCCACATGACTTTCTCCTTCCGTTACTCCATTCTTCTCTCAAGCCCTGATCTCGTTCCAGCAACGACGGCCGGTGGCGCGAACCCAAGCCTCCTTGGACTCGTCGGAAACTTCTTTCCACTTGTCCACGCGAACAACCGCCAACGGGCACGGACTGCGCGCCAGCAGGCAACGGACGCACAGTTCGGCACGCTTGGACCGCCGGAGATTCGCTCTCCGGACTCGCCGCATTTGGCCGCAGTTGTAGGCATCCCGGAGCGCAACGTTCGGCCAGCGCCCAATCGCCAGACGTCCGCCGACGTCGTGCGAACAAGGCGTGATGGTTCCATCCCAGAGCACGCACATGCTGTCAAGTGATACCTCGCACCGGCGGGGGACGCGATACACTTTCCTGAGCAAATCCTCCCGGAAATGGCGGGGCCAAGGCTGATATCCGGTGAATTCGATGCCGTTCAGGCCGGGGACGCCGAGCCACCTCCGGAGAAACTCGATCATGTCATTCGGACCCGATGGGACAAAGCAGGGCAGGACCGTCGTTCGCAAAATCAGTTTCCCGCCTTGCCGCCCGAAGGCCACCATCGCTTTCGTCAACCGCGCATCCCCCCCGTCCTGAGGCGGGCACCCGCGGCAAGCCTCGTAGTTCTCGCGTGAGATGCCGGGATGAGAAATAACGAGCGAGTCGAGCCCAGCCAGCGCTAAGCGACTGGCCGTTTCCGATGTCAGCAGCAGGCCATTTGTACACAGGTGGGTAGGCAAGTTGCGCTTGTGAAGTTCCCGCACCATGTCGGTGATGCGCGGATGCAGCAACGGTTCGCCTCCGGCGTGCAGACAGACCATTGCGGGACGGAGCAGCGCAGCTTCGTCCGCTAAACCGATGAAAAGATCCCACTCCATGCAACCACGCAAACGGCCGGGCCGTTCTTCACTGGCTTCACAGATAGGGCACCGGCAATTGCAGCAGCTTGCAGTCTCGAAAACCAGCCGTTCCGGCCGCCGCAACTGAAGACCGGTCGCCCAAGCCAACGCTGTCGATAGCCATCGCTTTCTCACGTGACAATCTTCCGATCAGCGGTCAAGCCGGGTTCGGCGGAATCGTCCAGCCCCTGGGTCGGCAGTGGGGGCAAAGGAATCCGGCTGTATTCGCCCAAGCCGTAAGCCAAGCAGGCAGAACAGCGACCCTCTAGCCGATACTGGCAGAACAGGCATCGGGACGTGCTGCCGGCCTGCCGGTAGGGCGCCAGCATGCATTGAAACCACTCTCGCGCTTGGCGGTAATTCTGAAACCGGTCGAAGGGAACGGAGGCTATCCGGAACAAAGGCAAACAGTTGATGACCTCTCCGGTGGGGGTAATGTCGAGCCGGGATCCGCAGTGGCTGACGTGAATGTTCCGTAGCTCGCCATGCTGTTCCTCGCTGAACAGACAATAGGGAACGCCACACTCAAATTCCACGGTGATCTGGCGGCGACGCGCCTCGCGCAAGAGTTCTAGGATATGACGGCCGATTGATGGCAAGTTGTCCCATTCGGCACAGACATTGCGATGCTCCAATGTCGGCAGGGCTACGCCCAGCTTGATCGCATGTTTTAGACTGTAATGTTCTATGTAGTCGAACACGTACTGGTAAGGCGTCTGCCCGTCCGTGAAGTTGAAGGTGATGGTGGCGGCCTGTCGCAGCAGGCCCAGATGCCGGCAAAGAAGCTCGAGCTGGTTGTCCCGGTAGGTCGTCGGGGGGTTGCAGTTCACGATCCACGAGACCCCGAGGTCCGCAGTTCGTCGGACCAGCACGTCGTCGAGCGGCGTGGCAGCGTTCGAAAACACGGCCGTTTTCCACCCCCGCCTCACCAGTTCCTCCACCATGTCACCGAAGGCAGGGTGGAGTGTTGGCTCTCCACCCATCAAGTGGATGTCCATTTCCGTCATCGCAGCACGATCAATCCAGGCGATGATTTCTTGGAACAGCTTGAGCGGCATGTACTGCCGCGCTTGTCCGGGCCCGAACAGGTCGAGGCCAAAGCAGTAGGGGCAGCGAAAATTACAGGCCGTCGTGATCATCAAATTCGCCATTGTCAGTCCTCTTCGATCACATGTGCGGCTTCCTCAGTGCCGCGCCCAACCTCCTGCCGTGCCAGTAGGTGCCGGAATGGCCAAGTACTCAGCAGCACCGCTAAATAGACTACACGTATGCCAAAGTGCGTCAGATGTCCAGAAGACTGGCCGAGGCAACCGAAGAAACATCCCAACCGCTCAGAGAGCCAGGCAGCACCACGGTCGGGTCGCACCTCCCGAACTCGGTTCCCGCGACGCACGGCGACGACGCGGCCAATAATATCGCTGCGGGAAACCGGCTCGTCTGAAGCAATCAAGGTGTCGCCTTTTGTCCGCCATCGGTTCTTGCCGACTTGCTTAATGACCCGGTGGTAGTAGAGTTTGGCCCCTTGGCGAAATGCCACTATCAACCCGATCTCCAGTTCAGGTCCCGCCGTCTCGATCTTCACCTCGCAGCGCGGTATCCGCCACGGGAGCATGCTGGTGCCCCGGGCTTCCAGCCAGACCGGTGATGCGAGATCCAACCGCAGTTCTAAGCAGAGGCTCATGCGGGCGTGCTCCGCTTGCTCCGGTCGGGGGGCATGCCGGGCGCGAGGAAGCAGCAAGTCGATCCAGCCAGCGAAGCGGCTAGGCGCGATGCGGCTGCGGATGGGTCCGGAGGCTGGTTGCGCCGGGCTGGCTGCCTCGAACCGCATCGAGTCACGAGATTTACCGCTCGTCAGCATGGGCTTTTCGGTCACCCAAAAAAAGGTCTACGGCTTGAGAGCCGGTTGACCAGGACGCTTGATAAACGGGCATCGCGGTCAGAAACTCTAGCAGATTATCGAGATCGTGTTCCGCAGTGTGTGAATTGAACCCCGACAAAAAAGTGGCGCCGAGGGTGGACAATGCATCCGCTTTGGAGAGTAGCTGCGGCATTTCGGGGTGCCACCCCGGACGGAGACAGAAGACGGCTTCAATCAAACCTGGAGCCGGCCGGATTACAGGCACCAGTTCGGCAATGTCACACTGCACCTTGTTGCTAATGGTGCAATTCGTCGATTGCACCCGCAGACCGCCGAGGAGTTTAAGCGTGTCGGGAGTCAGATGGACGGGTCGCCAGAAGGGATGAACCCGCCACCGACCATCCGGATCTCGGCCAACAATAACCATGTCGTCGCCATAGAAATCCCAACCTTCAATCACCTTGCGAACGGTGAGGGTCGTCTTGCCGGAACCCGATTCGCCGGTCAGAAGAAGACACCGTCCCCGGTGTCCCACCCCGCCGGCATGAGCTAGGAAACGGCCGCCTCGACGCAGGATTTCGGCAGTAATGACAGTGGCGAGATCCGTCAGGTTGGGCCACCGATCCCGCTCTCCGGCCAGAAGTGCGTCGTCCACCAGCCAAACCATCTCACCCGTTGTTGAACAGAGGACCACGCCACGGCCCGGTTGGACGACGGCGGAGCCGTCATCCAGTTCATAGACAACGAAAGTTCCCATGTTCGGATGGTGAAAAGTTCTAGAAGCCGTTAAGCCCGCGGTGTTGATTTGAAACGCTGCGCGAGAGCACAACTCCACGACGCACACCTCATCAGGTTTGAACCCCGCTTCCAGCGCCGGCGTCCGCCAGATGGACATGGATTGGCAAGCTGCGGTCGCCAGTTCGTCACAGCGCGCGTACACCACCAGCGACCTTCCCAGCATAGACATCGTCCACTCATGGGACGCATGCATCCGGAGCTCGGCGTAAAGTTCGGCAACCCGAATCATGCCTCCCCCCGAAAGGCCCCACTACAGCCTAGGCGCAACATCAACTCGTCCAAGCAATCCCGCATGTAAGCGCGGGATACATACCATTGCGAGCACTGAAAAAGCCAATCGCAGAGGATGCCAAAATGGGCTTGGTTCGCCACAGGCCGGGAGCTGAACCAAGCCATTGAGTGCATGTGGTCAAGCATCTGTTCCGGCGGGACACGCTTGATCGTGGGAGTCTCGCCGGGGTGCAGGCGAAGTATGACGCCCGGTCCGGCATCAGTTATCGCTGTTTGAGGAAATCGCTCGGGGATGCTGATGCAGTATTTTCCGTCACCTCGAACGGGCGCGTCTCGCAGGTGCGAGAGTTCAGGAAAAACCTCCAGCGTGCGTGCGTTCACGTTCGCCACTTCGCGGAACCGTAGGAGGCGCAAGCCACCTGCTCCTGAGTGAAGGAAAGCGAGGTCGTCTGCCACAAAAGACGCTCCCCTCATGAGCATCCGCAAGACATGCGTTGATTTGCCGCTTCCCGGGGGGCCGTTAAGAAATACGGCATGCCCATTCACGGCCACCGCACCGCAGTGAACTAGGCAGGCGTCGAAACTTCGGATCCACTCCACCAACATTGGATAAAAAAACGCCTCCGGGCACGCGACGCATTTTCCCACGCCGGGCCTCTCTCCCTCAGCATAGCTAGAAGGCACGTTCGGATGTAATAACACCCGGCATTCTGTCGGCTTGGATGCGTCCAGTTCAATTATTGCGGTTTCAGTGACGCATAGCCAGGTCTTGGGTGGGTGAAAACCATAGCGGATAGTAACTCCCTGGCTGACCTCAATCTCGGGACCGCTAAAGACAACCGCCTTCGCGGCGGACTGGTAAGCATTAGCGTCGCTGACGACTCGGCAGGTCAGAAGAGTCTGCGATGGTTTGGGGCCATTCTCCGAATAGCGCCGCTTGAAATTCAGCGACAGTCCGTCATGCACTTCAGGCAAATCGCTCTCAACTGCAATCGACCACGGCCCGACATCGACAAATCGCACACTCATACTCCGGGTGCTCACATGACCCACGCCTTCTGATGGAACTCGAATTGCGGCAAACTCCTGTGCCTGTTTCTATTCTGCCTAATGCCCAAACGATAGAATAAGTTCTCCCACTTGGGAACGGGATAAATACCACCCTGCGCGCCGGCTTACCTCAGTTCGCGCGACCACAAATGCGCCTTCGAGACTAAGACCAACCTCTCACTTAGCCCCACAGATGAGTCCAACGCCCCCGTGCCAAAATGCCGGGCGCTGCGCGTGGCAGGAGTTCACATCAACGTCTGGCTAAGAGCCCTTAGTAATAGTACAGGGTCGTGTAATAGAGACCGCAACTGCTACCGCCACCCGATCCCTGAATAATCTTGACCGGCTCGTGCTTCTTCGTCGCCGGCTTTACGTACTTCCGCTCAATTTTGAAACCAGCGGCAGGAACTTTTTCGTTCATAAGCTACCACCTTCCTTTGTCCCGTAACAACTTTTCGAACAACAGACAATGGCGCGGCAACTTCGCTGCGCCCGGTTGAGAAGATGCCATCATTGAGTAGCGCAGTATATGCCAAGTACTCCTCTGTGCCACTACGCCTTCCTCGCTCACCTTCTCCCAGACGGGGGGCAGATTACGCGACTGAAGGAATATCGTCAAGCAAAAAACCCGTGCGATCAAAAAGCTCCTCCCTTCTGAATCTCCCCGGTTAGCCTCGCGGCGAGGAGCATCCCCTGCCTTGGAAACGAATGCTGGCCCACATCACCGGCAGCGTCAACGAAGAGTTGCGTCAATCCCCCTGACCACGATTCCTGGATCTGGTCATTCAGCGGGAACCGTCGGAGATGAGGGTTTTTACCTCACGGCCAACGCAGACGCCTTCTTTTGTGTCGGTGCCAACCCAACCTGACAAGTTTAGGATTGCTGCGCTGCGGGGGTCAAGTTATCGTGCGCCCACTTTTAGGGACAACGGTCCAAGAGCAATGAAAAGAACTGCATGTCTTCTCCTCGCGTTGGTCCTGGCGCACAACGCGTTCGGACAGGTCGATACCGAATCGCGACGCACCTTGCTGGTGCAAACCGGTTTCCCTCTCAAGGGCGACGAACAACCCAGCGCGTTCGGCTACTTTTGGTTCAATCAGAATGACTACCCGTGCACGAACATCGCGCTCCGGGTCATCTTCGCGGGTATCTTTGCGGACACCGAACTCAGCTATTTCCTGCCCGGAAACACCAATATCTCCATCGGCGCGGGTCTGGGCGGCGGGCTCTACATCGACAGCATTGCGCCCTATCACGACGGCGAGATGGTTTCGAAGCAACGGTTCTATGGCGATGTAGCCACAGCGCGAGTCTTTATCAATGAAACCATTCCGAACCCCTCGCCGCTGCCGCTCAACGTGCGTGGCACCTACGGCGTCACGGGTTCGTTTTACCGTAAGACTGACACCACGACCGCGTTCACGCTCCCGGACGATTTTCTGACCCAGTCGCTGACCGCGGAGTTCCGCTATGGCGGTATCGAGCCCGGACTGACCGCGCGGCGCGGCGCCGAGCTTTACGTGGCGGCGGACGCAAACTACCGCAGCGGCTTCGAGCCGTTCGGCCCCAATGGCGCGTTGCTGCCGGCGCACACGGAGTATCAACGCGTCTACGGGTCGCTCTCCGGCAAGATTCCCGTTCAGCAGACCACGTTCTATGCGCGTGTCGGCGGCGGGATGGGCGAACACATGGACGAACTCAGTGCCTACAATGTGGGCGGGAACCTGCTCGGCGTGGAGCCGTTCGCGGTGACGATGCACGGCTACTACACACGCGAGTTCTTTGCGGATGATTTCGGCGTTGCCAACCTCGAAGTGAGACAGCAACTCACGGAACAGCATGACGTGACCGCTCATCTCTACGGTGATTGGGCAGTGATAAAACCGGTGCCCCCCGAATCGCCTGATTGGAACAATATCTTCGGCGTCGGCGCCGGCCTGAGTTTCCGTGCGTTTGCGGACATCGATTGCCTGATCAGCTACGGTTACGGCATCAATGCCATTCGCCGCGGCGACCACGGCGGTCACGAGGTCGGCTTGGCGTTGGAGAAGAAATTGTAGCTGGGAATTTGGAGCGGATACCCGCGACCGCAAGTGTAAGGCCGTAGGGTAAAAAAACTCATCCGCCGCGATGGACGCTGAATGGCCGGATGCAGGCATAGTGGTCAAGGTGACGGGGGCAGTTTGAACAAGCGTTTCTGGAGTGAGGCCGGATGCGGTGAACTCACCCAAGAACACAGCGAGACAACGGCGGAGAACCGCTCAAGTCACTGCACCGCCACAGTGTTTCCTCTTTCAGGCGGCCTAGCGGTGGTAGAAATTCAGCAGCCCGCCCAACCGCTCCGTCTTCACGATCCTCCCCTCCCGTGCCTCCAGCCGTCGGTCGGGAAACGGAATCACATTCGCAATCCCCTGATGGTTACGCTCGGCGTGATAGTGCGCCAAGTACTCGCGGATCACGTGGCGCAGGGAGTTCTCGCCGAACAGGACGAACTGCTCCAGGCATTCTGTCTTGATGGTCTTCACGAACCGTTCCGCAAACGCGTTCAGATTCGGAGATTGCGGTGGCAGCCGTACAACCGCCGTGCCGGCGGCCTTCAGAATCTGGTCGAAGGACGGGGTGTACTTCGCGTCGCGGTCATGGATCAAATAGCGGGCTCCCACCAGCGGCCCATCCGAGCCGGTCACATTCCTCGCGGTCTGCTTCATCCACCCCTCGTTCGGATTCTGACTCATTCCCCCCAGCACGATCCGACGACTTCGCACGTGGATGAAGAACAGCACATAGTAGGTCGTCAGTCCCCAGCGCGTCCAAATCTCGGTGGTGAAGAAATCCGTCGCCCATAGCACTTCCCGGTGCTGGCGGATGAAACTCGCCCACGTGGTGTTCCTCCGTCGCTCGGGTGATGCCCCAAGGCCGTGACGCTGGAGAATGTTGCCGACGGTCTGGTCGCTGATGTTGTGTCCCAAATTGTGGACGGCGCCAGCAATTCGGTCGTAACCCCA
>Ga0187861_10001858_pt1 | contig 20754 bp, 16 predicted proteins | sample June2016WEW_10_1_3_FD_132986 | JGI IMG/M metagenome (GOLD analysis project Ga0187861, IMG submission 132986) | Peatland microbial communities from SPRUCE experiment site at the Marcell Experimental Forest, Minnesota, USA - June2016WEW_10_100 | ecosystem: Environmental > Terrestrial > Soil >...
ACGCTTCGTGCCCCACCTTACGGCTGACCACGCATGACTCGGGGCCAAGACGGCTCGCTACGCCTTTCTTGTACGGCTCTCTCATCCGCTACTCAATGCCGGTTTATCCCGGCGCTCCAAGCTGAAGCATGCCCCACCAAGGGTGCTATTCTCCCTGTTTAGTGACTCCCAGGCTTCCCGAGAACGCTTATACGCCGCTTCCGCCTGGAACGGCGTACCATCCGCTGGTTCCGGCATCCACGGTCATTGCCGAGCTCACTGGGCGGTCGGTGGGATGGGGCCTCTTGCTGTGCGTGGTCTTCACGGTTGCATCGGCGTACTCGGGCCTGAAGGTCGGGCAGGTGATGGAAGCGGCGATACCGATCTCCATTCTGGCGATCGGGCTGGCGCGCCTCTATCCGCGGCGATCGACGCTTTTGGAGAACGTGATCATCACCGGCATCGGCGGCCTGGCGGGATCGGTGGTGGCGGGGGCCATCTTCACGCTGCCGGCTCTCTACATTCTGAAGCTCGATCCGCACCCCGTCGAGACCATCTTGATCTGCCTGGCGGGCGGATGTCTGGGCGTGCTCTTCCTGATCCCGCTGCGCCGCTACTTCGTGCGCGACATGCACGGCCTGCTTCCCTACCCCGAGGCTACCGCCATCACGGAGGTTCTGGTCACCGGCGAGAAAGGCGGATCGCAGGCGAAACTCCTGCTGGAAGCCACCGCCATCGCGGGCGTCTATGATTTCCTGGTCACCACCTTTCACGTTTGGAAAGAGTACCTGGATTTCCTGTTTGTCCCGGCCATGCGGTCGCTTTCCGAGCGCGTCAAGGTGGTGTTCAGCTTCGACGCCATCGGTTTCATCCTGGGACTCGGTTACGTAATGGGGTTGCGCAGCTCGCTGATTCTGTGCGCCGGCGGCGTGCTCTCCAACTTCGTGCTGGTGCCGCTGATCTGGATGATCGGCAGCCATATTTCCGGGGCCGCCGTATATCCGGCGCAGGTACCCATCGCCCAGATGACCGCGACCCAGATCTTCCGCGGCTATGTGCGCTTCGTGGGGGTGGGGGCCATCGCCACCGCGGGGATCTTCGGGATTCTGAAATCCATGCGCATCGTCGCAGGTTCGTTTGGCATCGCCCTGCGCGCGTTCCGGCGCGGCGAATCGCAGGGGGAACGCACCGACCGCGACATTTCCGTGATGGCCATCCTGCTGGGGGTGATCTCGAGCGCCATCGCGGTGGCGGCTTTCCTGGGCCATCTTTCGGGTTCGCCGCTGGTGATTCTGGCCGGGCTGGCGCTGACGTTGGTTTTCTCCTTCTTCTTCGCATCGGTGGCCGCCAACGCCATCGCCACCACGGCGCGCAATCCGGTGTCGGGCATGACCATGCTGACCATCATCATTGCCTCCGTGGTGCTGCTGCGGTTCGGTCTCTCGGGCACCACGGGCATGTTCTTCGTGATGGCGCTGGCGGGCATGGTCTGCACGGCTCTATCGGTTTCCGGGCAGGCCATCACCGATTTCAAGACCGGTTACTGGCTGGGCTCGACGCCGGCCGCGCAAGAGAAGGTGAAGTTTCTCGGCGTCATTGCGGCATCCGTGGCCGTGGGGCTCACCATCGTTCTGCTGGCGCGGGCATTTCAGTTCGGCGAGGCTGCGCCGGGAGATGTGCGCGCCGTGCTGCCCTCGCCGCAGGCCTCCATCATGAAGGCGCTGGTGGAGGGTTTCATGAGCCGCCAGCCGGTGGCCTACATTCTGTTCGGAGCGGGAGCGGCGGTGGCCGTCGTCATGGAAATGCTGGGGGTGCCCGCGCTCATTTTTGCGCTGGGGATGTATCTGCCCCTGGAACTGAACACGCCCGCGCTGGTGGGCGGCTTTCTGGCGCACTTTCTGGGGAAACGCTCGGAAAAGCTGGGTGGGAGACGGGGGAACACGGTTCGCGAGCGCGGCGTGATCATCGCCTCGGGATTGATGGCGGGCGGCGCGCTGGGCGGCGTGTTCGGCGCCGCGTGCCGGCTCATTCCGGGGTATAACGAAGACTGGATCAAGACGCCGTTCTACGGCCACGAGATGGTTTCGCAGACTGTCTCGACGGTCCTATTCGCGGGCCTGTGCGCCTACTTCTGGTGGAGGTCGCTCGGCCACAAGGAGGAAGCCGAGTCATGAGCGCGCGCTTTCAGGAACTGGTTGGCAACGCCATTCTGGGAATCGATACGCTGTGGGGAGGCGACGTGATGTGCGCCTCGGGCGTGGGCCGTTTCATCGCCGATTCGTGGTTCTCCGATGAGCCGCTTCCGCCGGCATACACCGACGCGACCGCCGCGCGGGTTCGCGAATCGGGCGGCGTCTCGGCCAAGTCACCCGACCGGCAGGCGATCCAAGCCTATCTGGAGCGGGTAGAGATTCTCGCCGCCATCCGCGCTTTGAAGACCGAAACGCCGCACTCCGACTACCTGGCCGGGCTGGCCCTGTGTTTTGAAACCATGTGGGACCTCGCCATGGAGATTCTCGGCGTGGGCGAGCCGGTCCCATACGACCGATGCGTGCGGGCATCCACCGGCCAGGCGCCGGAACCGTCCGATCCTTCCGCCAAACGGGAACGCGTGGCCGAGCTGCTGGCCCGGGCCGGGTACCCTTGGCATGACCGGGACTCGCTGCTGGCGGCCGTGGATGCCTGGAGAAGAGCGCACGCGGTGCCCATGGCCTCCATCAAGCCGCTGGGCGCCGCGGTCATCGCTTGGTTCGACCAATTGACCGCCAGCAACGTGGCGCCCCATCTTCCGGCGGCGCTCCATTCCGTTCCGCGCGCCAATATCCGGTTCCTGCCCATCAAGGATGCGTGGTTTTCCGGGTCCATGAACTACCTGGGGCGGGCGCGGCGTTCGGATGGCGCGCCGGAGTACGAGGCAACCTATGAGATCAACGCCTCTCTGGAGATCTCCGTGCCGGAGTTTTTGCAGTTGGTCAGCCACGAAGTGGTCCCCGGCCACGTGACCACGTTCGCCTACCTGCAAAACCTGTACGTGCGGGGCGCGGTGGGGTTCGAAGCCTCAGTGCTCACCATGAACACACGCGCGGCCGCTCTTTTCGAAGGTATCGCCAACAACGCCATCCTGATGGCGCACGGGGTCACCGAGGTGGACGAGTTGCCCGATGAGGACCTGCAAATCGGCGTGCTGCTCCCGCTGCTCCAGGACGATGCCAAGAACCAGGCATCATATCTCACCTGGAACGACGGGGCGCCGCAAGCCGAGGTTGCGGCGGTGCTGCGCAACGAGTTTCTGGTCTCCCCGGAGCGCGCGGACAAGTTGTCGGGCGCCTGGGGACGCCACCCGTTGCTGGGGCGGATGTATTTGCCCGCATATCGAGCGGGAACCAACAAAGTCGCCGGCCTGCGCCGCCGCTACCCGGTGGGCCAACTGCTCCCGGTTCTGTACGGCTGCTCCGGGCTGGTGGATGTGACTACCATTGAAGGAGTCTTGGCGTGAGCCGGAGGTAAGCATGGTCACGGCATCGCAATTGCGCACCGGAATGGCAATCAAATTCGAGGGACAGAGATACAAGGTGGTTGCCGCGGAGTATCATGGCGGCCAAGGGAAGATGGGCGGCGTCACCCATACCCGCCTCCAGAACCTGGACACCAGAACTTTTTGGGAGCACAGTTTCCGCTCGGATCTGAAGCTGGAAGAGATCGCGCTCGAGAGGCAGGCGCTGGAGTTTCTGTATGCCGACGGCGACCAGTGCTGCTTCATGAATCCGGAAACCTACGAACAAACCGAAGTTGCGAGGGACTCCGTCGGAGAGCCACAGACCGGGCTTCTCGAGCCAGGCATGAAACTGAGCGTCGAGTTCCTCGAAGGCCGGCCGGTGAGTGTATTGTTTCCGGATGTCCTGGAAGTGAAAATCGTGGACACGGCTCCGCCCATACACCAGCAGCAGGACAACACCTACAAGCCGGCCAAACTGGCAAACGGCATCGAGGTGATGGTGCCGCAGTTCGTGAAGACGGGCGATGCGATCCGTCTGGATGTAGGGAACATGAAGTACATGGATCGCGCCAAGACGGACGCGAGGGCGAAGCACGGGTAACGGGGGGCTGGGCAGGCGAGCACCGCCTGCCCCACCTTAGCGTTTGCGAGCGGTGAAAGCGGCCGTCGCGGGGTCGTAAGTGAAGGTATAGAGCACTTGGGTCTCGTTGAAGATCATGACCCGTTTCCATGCGCTCGCCACTTCAGCAGGCGAATCGAGACTCACAAACCGGCCAGAGACCTGCTCGGGCATTTCAGCCACCGTCGGGGGCAGAGACGCGTCACGATCCAATTCAGCGAGCGTGTGCGTCGGTTTGAGCGCATTGTTCAGGTAAATCGACACGTCTTGAGGCGGAAGCATAGCGGGCCTCCTTCAGGCAAGAGTCTACCACTTCGAAGGGACGCCTGGGGTCAGGCGAAGAGTTCCTGCGCCCGGATCATGCGCTCCGCCACCGTCACTCCGTGGGGGCACTGGACGACGCAGGCCGGGCACTGGCCGCAGCGCACGGCCTGGTGCTCGGCGGACATGCGCTGGAAGTGCTCCCGGCCCAGAGGGAATTGGCCGTAGCCGTCGGCATACATGACGAAGCGCACCATGTCACCCACCGGCAGACCCTTGGGACACTGTCCGGCGCACTGGCCGCACATGCGGCAGAAGTAAGGGGTGATCTCTTCCAAGCGGGCGGTGAGGATCTTCTGGTCGGCATCGGTGAACGGCTGCGCCATGACGCTGAAGTTCTGCTCCAGTTGGTCGATGTCGGTCATGCTGGGGACGGTGGTGGCGATGACGGGGTTCTTGATGACCCACTTGAGCGCGGCGGGCGCGAAATTGGCGGGCCGTGCCGGCGGCGCCGGCGGCGCGTCGGCGCCACCTCTGCGGCCACGGCCTCCGACCCGGGCCATCACCTTCATGGCCACCAGGCCCACGCCGGCCTGGTGCAGCTTATCGAGGGCCGGGCCCCACTCGGCGGCGGAGGCGAAGTTGTACTGCGCCTGGACCACCTCGAGCTTGGTTTCGATGACGCGATCGACGATGGCCGGCAGGGTGTGCGTGCTGACGCCGATGAAGCGCACTTTGCCCTGCTGTTTGGCCTTGCGCTGCGCCTCTACCAATTCGTCGGAGATCTGCGCGGGGGCGCCCAGGCCGTGGAGCAGCCACACGTCCAGATGGTCGGTTTGGAGCTCCTTGAGGCTGGTATCCAACTCGGCCAGGATACCGGCTCCGGTCTTCTGATCGCACTTGGAGGAAATGAAAACGTCCTTCCGTTTCGCGCCCAGCGCGGCTCCCACCATGCGCTCGTTCTGGCCGCTTTGGTAGCCGCGGGAAGTATCGAAGTAGTTGATGCCCATGTCCACGGCCCTGGTGATCACCGTGGGGTCGGAGGTGATCATGCAGCCGTAGCCGACGGTCGAGACCTTCAAGCCCGTCTGGCCCAGAACGCGGTAAGTGATTTTACCCGGAATGGGCGCCGCCTGCTGAGGAGCCAGAGCGGACGGAGTGGGACTGGATGTAGTCGAAGCCAGACCGGCGGCCGGCAAAGCCAGGCCGGCAGCCAGGAAGTTGCGCCGAGAAGTATCGGTTTTCACTTATGCCTCCTTCAGCTTCCGATGAACGGACCTGAAATGCAGAGAGTAGCACCCCTCGGCGCAAAAAGCATCCCTACTCGATTTCGAAGTCGGCGGAGCGAACCACGGACTTTCCAACCGAGTCCGAGGCCGTCAACTCAACCCGATAGGAACCTGCGATGAGCGATGCCAGCGGCAGCTTGAGGCCCACCGGAATCACCGGATTGCCGGCGCGCATGAAGCTGGCCACTTCCACGATGCCCGAGTCCACCTTCTGCTCGCCGGTCTTGCGGTCCAGCAATCGAAGTTGGACTCCAACCCGGGGCGGGTTCGCGCCGACCAGCAGCGGTTCATAGATCTCGAGGTACATGGTGGCTGGGTCGGTGGTCTTGAAGCGGTTCGCGCCGGTGGGGGTAAACTGAAAACCCGAAGCGACCAGTGGGGCGCGGCCCTCGAGCAACTCCGCGTCCAGGGCCGTTTCCAGCTCGGACACTCGATGGACTTCCTTGCTGAGCGCCAGGGCGCTGAGGCCGAATTGAGTGCCGTCGTTGGGATCGACGACCAGCGGTTGTTCCAGTTTGCCAAAGCTCTCGCCACCCGAGCTGAAGACGACCTTGAAATTGTACTGGCCGGAGGCCACGTCGAATTGGTTCTCGTAGTGCAGGGGCTTCTGTTTCAATGCGGCGAGTTCCTTCTGATTCTCCAGATCGAGCTTCACGGTGTCGCTGAACCGCGCGGCGATGGCGCCGTCGAGCTTGTAGGCGATACCGAGAACATTCACTTCGGAATGAAGCTTCCCCTTCACCTTCTCAAACTTGAGGGATTCGGAGGGGATCTCGATGGCCACATCGACCCGGGCGGTGTTGGGCGAGGTGTAGAAGAACGGGGCCTGCATGGAGGCAGTAACTGTGCCGGGCTGCGAGCCGATGGCGCGATTCTCCAGGTCCTGCTCGACCGGCTTCCCCGCGAGCAGGTCCACCGGTTTCACATTACAGTACCCGCTGCGCGCCCGAACGCTGGTTCCACCGCGATCCACCTTGACGCGCAGCGAATGGCAGCTTCCTTCCGGGGATTCCGCGGGCGTATAGGCGAGGATGTAGTACTCGTTCTGCTCCTTGCCGATCTTCTCCAGCCCGCCGAGCAGGTCATTGGTATTGGCGATTACGAAGCCGCCGGTGCCGTCTCCCAGCATATAGAGGACTTCCTGATTGGCGGTCGCCGAAAAGGGAACCGGCGGAACAATCTGCCGCGGCAGGTTGAATGGATTGGTGCGGTAGGCCTGGCCGGGAACCATAGTGTTTCGATTGGTGGGGTTGCCGCCGCCAGTTGACGGCGCGCTCCGGTTCCCCGTGGTGGTGCCGCCCGGCGTGGCGGTGCCGCCGGTCGTGGTGCGACCGCCTGGGGCGGCGCCGCCCGTCGTGGTGCGGCCACCTGGGGTACTCCCACCCGCCGTGCCCCCACCCGATCGGCTGCCGGACCCACCACCTGGAGAACCGCCGGTAGTTATGGTCCCTCCCCTTTGCCCGCCACCGCCGGTCTGCGGTTCCCATCCAGGGGATGACCCAACAAAAGCAGCAGCCCGCAAGAAGCCGAAGCCGGCGCGCACACCAGCGGGGCGAGGCTCGACGAGGGCGCCCCGCGGCCCTGCGGCGTCAAACCCGCCCACGGCGAGACCGCGAACGTCAATCGGATAGATCGCGACATTGGCTTTGTTGCAGGCGTCAATGGCAGCGGTCACCTCCGACCGAATCTCGGAATTGAGCGGAAAGCCGGCGGTGAACAGGATGAGGGTCTTGCGGCCGGGAACATCCGCCAGGTTCTTGGCCAGACTTCGCAGGGCAAGCACTACGCTGCGCGCGCCATAATCGGACGCGGCTCGGCCCAAACGGGGCATGCCGATGGAGGCAACCTCGACATTGGGCGAAACGGCCGATGATTTCACGCCGCTCACCACCTGTCTCAACCGATCGGCGTCGGAGGTGAAGTTCTGGGCAATCTGCACGGTGCCGCCGAAATTGACGACGGCCATCAGCCGGTTGGAACCAGCGTTGTTGTCGATAAACCTGGCCGCCGCCTGGCGGGCTCGAAGCTGGTCGCCGGGATTCATGGTGGAATTGTCGAAGAAAAGAACCAGATAGCGCTCTTGAGAACTGGACGGGGAGGCCGGATCCGCCTCGAAGGAAAAACTCTTGATGGATTGTTCCTTGTTGTCTTCCCAGACGCGAAAATCCTTCAAGACAAGATCATGAATGTAGGCGCCCTTCTTGTCGGTCACCACGGTGTCCACCAGGACCAGCCGCGTTTCCGTCCGGATGACAGTCTGAGCGCCGGCCGGAGCGCCCGCTGGCTGGGCCTGCGCCACAGCGCCGGCACAGAACAGAATTCCGGCTAGACAGAGGATCGTCGCGGATTGCGTATCCGCTCTCTTACGTTCGCGGCTCGGAGTGAGCACTTTATACCTCCATTCACGGAATCTCGACAGCACCGTTCTCGGCTGCCATCAGTTGTCCTTCGGCGTCCCTTACCACCAGCCGGATCATGTAACTTCCCGGCTTCACGTCAAAGCTGGTGCGCACGGTTAGCCCCGATCCCAGCCTGTTTTCGAGCGTTTCGTCGCGCAGGCGCATCTCGATCCGTTTTTGATTTCCAATCACGTAGTTTCCATTGCGGTCGAACAGGCCGGAGACCACCGTGAGATCGTCCCGGTTTCGTCCATCCTCTTTGCGGAACCGGAGATGCCGCACGTCCACGCGAACCAGAAGGGCGATGCGGGCGTCTTGCTCGGTGGATTTGAAGAACTGCGTGTGTAGCTCGACTGGAATATCGCGCATCTCCTCACGGGAGAAGAGCGCCTCCTCAATCTCGCGCTTGGCCGTCTCCACCGCGTCGGACAGGTGTCTGGGGGCATAGTAGCCGCGGCGCGCGGAAAGGCCGAGATCGCCCTGGGGCTTCAGGGTAACCTTCAAAGCATGGAAGCTGCCGTCCAATTTCAGGTTCTGAGGCGAGAACCCCAGCACATAGAAGTACTCCGGCGCGGCGGCCAGGCGACGGAAGCCTTCATCCAGGTCGTTGCTGTTCTGAAAGAAGGCGCCGCCGGTCCCCGACGCCAGCTCGGCCAGCACGTCGGCCTGCGCGCTGTCGGCGTCGCGGTCGTACTGCGCCTTGATTCTGGACGCGCCCAGGCTGACGGTCTGCCTGCTGGCATCATAGGTGCTGTCGGTGTAGAGGCCGCGCGCATCCAGAGAATTGATGATCACGTTGGAGTGGATGGCGCGGTCCAGGATGTCGGTCTTTTCCTGCTGGAGCTCGGGCGTGAGGAATCCGGGAGAAACCAGGATGATGGTTCGCTGCCCCGGCATGGCCGACATACGGCGGACCACGTCCATCAAGACTCTGAGTGCCGTGCGAGTTTCCTGCTCGCCGGAACTCAAGGCGCGCTGGGCCGCCATTCTGGCCATTTGCTCCGCCGCGCTTCGCTGGCTCGAATCCATTTGCATGCATGCCATGGTCTCCAGCGTGGCGGCCTGCAGCGCCATCGGATCGTTCCTGTTCTGGATCATGTCCGCCAGGTAATAACTCACGTCGGGACATTCCATCACCATGGGTCGGGCGATTGGCCGGGGCTGGAGACGGAGCAAGGTCTCCCGCAGCTTGTCGCGGTCATCCGTGAATTCGAGCATGGTCTGGCCAGACGTGGAATACACGGCGGCGCGGTCCGTGGGGTGCAGTGAAGCAGTCATATGGCGGCCGGCAGCGTCCCGTACCCGCGCGAGGTCGCCAAAAACCAGGTGAACGTCATCGAACAGGTAAGCGACGAACCGCTCCGGCATGTCGGCTGGCACAGCTTGCTCCTGAGGTTTCCCGGCGGCATTGGTCTCGGAGGTCTGGGCCGCTTTGACAGCCGGACCTCCCGATTTCTCGATTGAAAACTTCGTTATGACCTGCGGCTTGCCCTTATCGAAGAGCTGGAAATCTTCCTGCTTGAGATTCCCGAGGGCGCGCCCTTGACGATCGCGCACGACCACGGGCACCAGGACGAGATTGACCCTGGCCCTAAATGTTGCGGGTTCCTCGCGAGTGGCCATCTCCGCTGGATTCTGCGGCGGCAGCGCTTGGCCGGCGAGACCCAGAGTGAACCAGAGAAAGAGATGCGCCGGGAGCTTGCGAAGCGGCCTCATCGGCGAATTGCCAGACCCATGCATGCATCTCCTTCGCTTCAGCCATCATAACGCCTTTACGCAGCCTCCCTTTTCTGATATGCTTCTCCGATATGCGAAAAATAGGGGTTTTGACACTGGTGTTTCTGTGTGCCTGCGGAGCGGCTTTCGCCCAGGGCACCACCTCCCGCGTTCTCGGCACGGTAGAGGATTCGAGCTCGGCTGTCGTGCCGGGCGTCACCGTCAAACTGGTCAATGAAGGAACGCGCGTGACCTTCGAGACCAAGACGTCGGCCACCGGCACGTACGTCTTCGAAGCTGTGCAACCCGGTTCGTACGAGCTGGACGTGGAGGCGGCGGGCTTTCGCACCTTTACCTCGACCGGCAACCTGGTCACCATCGGGCAGCCGGCCACTATCAACGTAAAGCTCGAAGTGGGCGCCATCGCCGACAAAGTGGAGGTGCAGGCGTCCGCCGAGGTGGTCCAGACCGGCACTTCCGGCAACTACGGCAACCTGGTGCCCGAGCAGGCCGTGCGAGACCTCCCGATCGTGGGCACGCGCGGCCGCAACCCGCTGGATCTCATCTTCATGCAGCCCGGGGTGGTGAACGGCAATGGGATGACGGGCGGCGGAATCTTCGTGCACGGCGCGCGCGACCGCGCGTGGAACTACACGCTCGACGGTATCGACGTCAACGACTCGAGCCAGGGCGGATCGAACACCACTTCGTTTCGCGTCAACCCCGACATGCTCGACGAATTCCGGGTGCTCACGGGCAACGGCACCGCCGAGTACGGGCGCAACAGCGGCGGGCAGGTGGCCATGGTCACGCGCTCGGGCAGCAACGCATACCACGGGGACGGCTTCTGGTTCTACCGCACGCCGCGGCTGAACGCCAACGAGTGGCAGAACAACCTGGCCGGCGTGGGCAAGGCGCAGCTCCAGCAGAACATCTTCGGGGGCGACATCGGCGGGCCGGTCATCAAGAATAAGACTTTCGTCTACTTCGAGATTCAGGCGCTGCGCGCGCGTTCGAGCACGCTCACTACGCGCACGGTATTTACGGCCACCGCGCGGCAGGGCATCCTGCGCTACGTGAAGGGGGGCCGCAACCAGCCGGCCGGCACCTCGGCTGCGTCGGTGGACGCCAGCGGTAATCCACTCCCCAACGTGAACATCGGGACATATAACGTAGCCAACAGCGACCCGCAACACATCGGCCTCGACCCCAGCATTCTGACGGAGATGAAGAACGAGCCGCTGCCCAACAATTTCCAGGGCGGCGATGGTCTCAACACGGCATCTTTTCTCTTTACGCCCCTGGCGTCGGAGCGGCAGCACGATCAGACCATCAAGATCGACCAGGTCATCAACACCAAGAACACGGTCTACGGCCGTCTAGTCTGGGGCCGCGACGACAGCATGTGCGACATCGTCAACAGCGGCCAGCCGATGTTCCCCGGCGGCCCTTGCCTGGTGAACACGCTGCGCGGGCCGCGCAACTTCGCCATCAACTGGCGATTCACGCCCAGCGCGCATGTGACCAACGAGCTGGTGGTTGGGGAGAACCGTTACGACCCGATTTTCGGGCAGCCCTCCTCACTCGACAAGGTTTCCATCGCCACCGCTCCTGTGGACACCACGTGGCAGTATTACTTCGGCAACCAGCGCGTGGTGAGCACCTGGCAGTTCGTGGACAACCTGGCGTATTTCAGGGGCGCCCACGCGTTCAAGTTTGGCTTCAACCTGCGGCGGGTGCGCGAGGAGGATCAGCGCGGCTCGGTGGCCGGGCTGAACGCGGCTGAAGAGGTGAACTTCGACACGGGCATCGACACGGTCGACCCCACCACCTTCGGGCTGCCCTCGGACCTGAACACCACTTACGACCGGCCCAACTTCCAGTCCGATATGAATTTCATGCTGGGCCGCGTGGGGCAGATCGACCGCGGCTTCGTGAATCAAGGCGGGCAGTGGACCAAGAGCACCTTCCAGTTCGACACGCGCTACCCTGAATACGAGTTTTACGGGCAAGACACATGGAAAGTGCGGCCCAACTTGACGGTGGATCTGGGGCTGCGGTGGGAGCTCCGGCTCTCGCCGAACACACCGGAAGGCAACATCCTGATACCGAACCAGCCCATGGTGGCCGGCGGCGTGCCCAGCGGCACGGTGCAGTGGGTGCCCGGGAGCCTGTTTAAGAGCCAGATGCACAATTTCGGGCCTTCGCTGGGCTTTGCGTGGGACCCGTTCTCGACCGGGAAGACATCCGTCCGCGCCAACTACCGCATCGCCTATGACCGCATCAACACGTTCGTGCTGGCATCCCAGATCCTGCCCAACCTGCCGGGTTCGGCGCTGGCAGTGATCAACCAGAGCTTCGGCCAGGGCGGGGGCCGGCTGGCGAATCTGCCGGCGCTCGTTCCTCCGTCCACGCCGCCCAGTTCTCTGACCCAGCCCACGAACTTCGCGGCCGCGTCGAATACGGTGGTGGACCCCAACATCAAGACGCCGCGCACGCACGAGTGGTCGCTCAGCATCCAGCGCCAGATTGCCAGCCGCACGGTGATCGACATCGCCTATATCGGGCGGCGGGCCTATCATCTGCTGGGGGCGTACAACGTGAACCAGGACCAGTTGTTCAGCAACGGGTTTCTGGACGCCTTCAACATCGTGAAAGCGGGCGGGGATTCGCCGCTCATGGACAACCTGCTTAAGGCGGATACGCGCCTGAACGCCGGCGAGACCGGCTCGCAGATGGTGCGGCGGCTGTACGCCTCCAGCCTCACCCTGAATTCGGTGGGAGCGGTAGCGTCCGCCATCGCCACGCGGCTGCAGAACGGCCAATCGGTGCCCCAGCTTTCCGCGGGTCTGCCATACTTCTTCATCCCCTATCCGCAGTACACGACCCAACTAAACGTCCTGGATTCGAACGACTTCTCCACCTACAACTCGCTCGAAGCCCAGGTGGACCACCGCTTCCACAACGGCGTGTCGTTCAATCTCGCCTATGTGTGGTCGAAATCGCTCGACACGCGCTCGTTCGACCCCACCATCACCGTGGTCAGTACCTCCAACAGCGCATCGGCCAACTCTACCCCGTTCGACATTTACAACCGCGGGTTGAACTACGCGCCATCGGACTTCGACCGACGGCACTCGCTCCAGTGGAACTTCGTGACCGAACTGCCGTTTGGAAAGGGTAAGCACTTCCTGGCCGGCGCCTCCGGGCTGGCGAACCGCATCGTGGGCGGATGGGAAGTTTCGGGTTACGGCCGGGTCACCGGCGGCCGTCCTTTCACGGTGTACTCAGGCTCGTACACTTTCAGCAGCGTGGTGCAGACGCCCGCCAACTGCACCGGTTGCAAGAGCGGCGAAGGCACGCCGTTCCTGGATTCCGCCAGCGGGTTGATCTGGTATCTGAACCCTACCCAGACGGCGCAGTTCTCCATTCCGGCGCCCGGGCAGTTCGGCAACACCGCGCGGAACTTCCTGGTGGGGCCGCACTACTTCGAGCTGGATGCCTCGCTGTTGAAGCGGGTGCCGGTGAGCGAGAGGGTGAAGCTGGAAATCCGCGCCGACGCCACCAACCTGACCAACTCGGTTATGTTTGGGCCGCCCACGGCCACGGTCACCAGCACCATCTTCGGGCGCATCAACAACACCGTGTACAGCGGCTCGCGGAAGATCCAGGTCGGCGCCAAGATCCACTTTTAGGGGAAGGGGGCGAGGCGTGCCTCGCCTCTACGATTGGCGGCAGACCGCCTCACTCAATTTCCTCGCCGCCGGGCTTCATACCCCTGATCGGGAACGTCTTCGGGTACTCACCGCGGCCGCACAGCTTGAAAGACCCGAAGTCCTTGTACCAGTCGCCTTGTGGAGCAAGCGGTTCCGACTTCACCCAAGCCTGCCAGCACCGAAGGTCGGCAAGTGGTATGCGGCGTGCGTCTACTCGTTCGAGGAGGTGCTGCCACAAGCCGCGCGGGAGATCAGAGAATCGGATCTTCGGCAATCGCGTCTTTCCCAAAAATGGCGCGAATCAGGTCCCGTCCGGCTTCTTCCTTTTTCGAAGGCTCTTGCTCCTTCAGAAACCTTCGGTAGGCGGTCTCGAGGTTCTTCTTGGCGTCAATCACCGGAAGGGGTTCTCCACGGCAATGCCGAAATACTTCTGGCCGGCGTTCAAGTCCTCTGACCAGATCCGTCCACAACCGCCGCGCTCCGCCGCCGCTACGATCATGCCGTCATAGAAGTGCACGCCGTGTTCAGCGCGAACCTCCACCGCTCGCCGGACGACATCGCCGTCGCAGACGACCACGCGAATTGGACCCAGCGCATCCAGCACGGCCGTCACATCCTCGGGACGAGCGGCAGGCGCCGTCTTATGCAGGAGGGTGGCCGCAAACTCCGCCAACACCTGTGTAGACACTGAGATCTCTCCCGCCAGCGCCTTCCTGACGAGGTCCTGCGCGACGCGCTGCTTGTGGGAATCGCCCGGGTCGTAGGCGTAAACGAGCACATTCGTGTCGAGGAATTCAGGAGCGGGCATACAGGTCCGCCCGTTTCCAGGTTCGCTTGCCAACCTTGAACCGGAGGCTCTCGAAGCTGCGCTCCAGCGCCTCGCGTTCCCGGCGTCTCCGGCCGGAGGCGGCGTCCTCGACAGCGAGTCTTTCCAGGTAATCGCGCACCATGCCCGTCAGGGTGCTGTCCCGCTCGACGGCGATCTTGCGCGCTTTCTTGACGAGTTCATCGTCTAGAGAGAGAGTGATGTTCATATCCCCATAATAAGGGAAACCCATAACCCGTGCAAGGCCCCCCGCGACGTCGCTATCGGCAATCAGGCAAGCGTGCGGTCCTCCGGGGTTCCCGGCCGCGGCCGCGCGCGGGTCAGCCATCCCTTCCTCCACAGCAGGATGTACACAATCGCGAGGGCAACGTAGGTACAGCACCAGAACCACGGCGTCCACCAGGTGAGACCGTTGAACCGGTAGTCCGAGACCGGCCAAAGAAACCGGGTAGCGTAGTATCGGAAGCTGTGCGTGAAAATATCGATCAGGATATGGGACAGCCATCCCAATAACTCGAGCACGAGACGGCGCGCCAGGAGCGACGTGATTGCGAAAACCAGGAGAAACACGATCAGGCTGTGACCGAGAGGATAAAGGGGCACGCCGAATCCCACGCGGGGCAAGTGCCCGCGGCGCAGGGATCCACCCGTCAGAAGCAGCCATAAGCCGACGGCCACGGGTGGTCCGAATGCGAGCAAATCGGGAAACATGGCCCACCAGACTGTCCATCCCACCCGGATACGGGCATTCGCCGATTTCCTGGCAGCCGTGGCTCCGGCGGCCGCCCACAATCCATGCGCAATAATATCCATGATTGATTCTCAGCCAGCCGTCACTCGTATCGCAACGCGTCGATGGGGTTGATGTGGGAGGCTTTTACGGCGGGATAGATTCCAAAGATCACGCCCACGGCGAACGATACACCAAAGGCGATGATCACGCTCGAGGCGGTCACAATGGTTTTCCATTCGGCGGTGCGGGCGATCAGCCAGGCCAGGAAGAAACCGAATGCGATGCCCAGCAGGCCGCCACCCATGGAGATCAGGACCGACTCGGTCAGGAACTGGCGCACGATATCGAAACGGCGCGCGCCGATGGAGCGGCGAATGCCGATTTCGCGGGTGCGCTCCAAAACCGTGGCCAGCACGATGTTCATGATGCCGATGCCGCCCACCAGCAGCGAAATCGCCGCTATCGCCACCATCACGTAGGTGAAGATGGTCTGGGTGCGCTTCTGCTGCGCCAGCAGGGCGGCGGGAATGGTGACGCTGAAATCCTGGATATTGTGGTGCGTGGAGTTCAAGACGGCGGTCACCACTTTGGCAACTTCAATGCTGTCGGCGTCGGGGCGGAGGCGGAGATCGATGCCGTCCAGATCGTCCTTCATGTCTTCGCTCTGGTCCCAGAAACGATATTGGAAGGTGTTCAGCGGGGTGTAGACGATGTTATTGAGATCCTGCATGGCGCCGCCGGTGTTCTGGGCGCCGGCCATGAGCTGTTCGGTGAGAACGCCCACGACTTCGAGCCACACATCGTTCACCTTTATGAACTTGCCGCCGGCGGAGCCATAGCCGAGAAGATTGATCTTGGCGCCCTCCCCAAGGACGCAGACCTTGGAGCTGGCGTCGTCGTCGGCGTCATCGAAGAACTTGCCTTCCGCCAGGTGCAGGCTGTGAATGGCGGCATAGGCTGGGCGCACGCCGTACAGCTCGGGGATATCGCGCGCAGGTTTGGGAAGCACGGAGGCGGGGTGCAGCGTGCGGCGGGCGGACAAGATTTCGAGCGCTTCGATGTTGGCGTTGAGGATGCGGACGTCGCGCTCGGAGAGGCCGGGCGAGGAACGGCGCCGCTGCTGGAACTCCTCCTGGCTGGCGGCGGGCCGGGATTCCACCAGAACGTTGCGAACGCCGAGCTGCTCGATGAAGCGCAGCGATTCCTCGCGCGCGCCGGCGCCGATGGCCAGCATGCCAATCACCGAGCCTACGCCGAAGACAATGCCCAGAGCCGTCAGCAGGGTGCGGGTCTTTTGGGCGCGCAGGTTGGCCAGAGCCTGGCCGATGTCCGAGGGGGCGAAGATCATTGCTGTAACGCTTTCATGGCACCTTGCGCAGCGGCGGCGGGTCTGCTCTGCTGATCGGGATTCGACATGGCCACCGCATCGCCCTCGGAGATGCCCGTAAGCACAACCTGGCTTTCGCTGCGACGCACCAGGGTGACATCGTGCGGCATGAAGCCGGCGGGGGTCTTCAAGTACACAAAGGTGCGGCCATCGCTTTCGAACAGGGCCTGCGAAGGCACCCACGCGACGTTCTCGAGGGTTTCGACGGTGATCACCAGGTTGGAGGTCATGCCAGGGCGCAAGTCGGGAGACGCCTGGTCGAGGGCGATGCGGCACTCGAAGTGGCGCTCCCACGGCGAGCCGACGGTTCCGCCCAGGCTTTTCACATGGCCCGGAAAGCTCTTGCCGGCCAGCGCCACCACCGCCACGGACACCTTCTGGCCGGGCGTCAGGTGGCCGCGGTCCAACTCCCCAACATTGGCGCTCACCTCCCAGCTCTTGAGATCGGGAATCTGCGCCACCGCCATGCCCGCATTCACGTTGTCGCCGAGCTGGTAGGGGAGCAACTGCATGCCCCAATACATCATGTTCATGGTGGTGTTTTGCTGGACATTGACGTAACCGGAGGTCTTGGCCTTGAGGGTCATGCTGTCGATCATGCGCTGGGCCGTCTCCATGGCGACTTTGGCCTTGTTTTGAGCGGCCTGTTGAATGGCGATGCCGGCGGCGGCGGTGGCCTTCTTGTTGTTGAGGTCCTGCCCGGCCTGGTGCTGGCGGTTCCTGGCCGCTTCCAACGCCAGGTTGTTCTGACGCGCGACGATGGCGGCCAGCAGGGGGTTCTTGCGAATTTCGAGTTCGGCCAGCTTGACGTCGGCGGTGGTGGATTCCACCTGGTAGCGGGTCTCCTCGTCACTGGCCTGGCTATCGGCCTCGGCCTTGATGACCTGCTGCTCCGCTTCCGCCAGATCGGCTTCGGCCTCGCGCAGGTTGAACTCCTGTTGGGTGGTGTCGAGCTGCACTACGACATCCCCCGCTTCCACCAACTCGCCAGGCTCGCGGAGGTAGGTGATGGCCACGCTGCTGCCACCCACCTGGGGAGCGGTAAGCATTTCGGAGTTTCCGCCCTGGAGCTCACCGCGGGCCGCCACGGTAATGGTCACGCGGCCCCGTTTGACGCGCGTGGTGGGAAGTTCCACGCCGGCCGTCGAGGCGGCGACCCTGGCCATTACCCGGATGGCGCCCCACGCGATGGCCACCACCACCGCCAGCACCGCGGCCAGGACCAGCCAGCGTCTCCTCATTTCTTTTGATCCTTCTTCTCCGCATCGACCAGCGCGACCATGGAGCCTGGGGGGATGCCGGAGATGGCCACTTCATCGGGGTTTCGAGCCTGCACCTGAACTTCGGCGGGCCGGTAACGGCCATTCCGGGCCAGGTAGACGATGGGCTTTCCAGCGCGCGTGAAGAGGGCCTTGGCAGGGATGCTTAGGGCGTTGGGGATGCGATTGATGACGATGTCCATGCCGCCGTTCATCCCGGTCCGCAGGCGCGGATCGGGATGGGCGATGGCCGCGTAGGCGCGGAAACTCCGGGTGACCGGCCACTCGAAGCTCCGTTCGGCCAGCAGGGAGATATGGCCGACTTGGGCCGCCATGGTGAGTTCAGGGAGGGAGTCGACCCGCACCCGGGTCTCCTGATTCAGGGCAATGCGGCCGCGGTCGGTTTCCTCGACCTTGGCGTCCATCTCGAGCGTGCTCAGATCGGGCATTTCAGCCAGCACCATTCCCGCAAACGCGTTATCGCCCACTTTGAAGGGCTTGGCGTTCATCCAGCCTTGCGAGTAATTGGGTTGAAACACCACAAAGCCGGCCAGGGGCGCCTTGATCTCCATCTGGGCAATGCGCGACTTGGTGAGGTCCACATCGGCCTGCGCCTGGTCGCGCAGGCGCGTGAGCGAAGCGATCTTGGACTTGTCGGAAGCGGCATGGAGCGCGACGGTGGCCTCCTCCACCTTCATCTTCTGTTCGGCGACGCCCAGGTCAATGCGGCTCTCTTCTCCCTGCAGACGGCTCACGATTTCGGTTTTGGAGGCTTCCAGCCGGGCGCGCTCGACGGTGTACTGCGAGTCGAGAAGATCGCTCTGATCCTGCTCAACGGTGATGCGCGCCTGGGCAATGGCCTGATCGAGCGTGGCCTGGGCCTGCCGCAACTGGGCCTCCTTCTGTTGGAGCTGCTGTTGAGCGCTGGAGGAATCGAAGCGGATGATGGGGTCGCCCGCCTGGACCGCTTCGCCGGGAGGGGACAGCCAGGCGATGCGCAGATTGGGAACGATGGGCGTGGAGATCTGCACCGAGCGGGCCGCCTTCAACTCGCCGCGGCAGCGGATGATGACCAGAAAATCGCCCTGCCGCGCCGGAGCGACCGGGAGCGTGACGCTGGCCTGCACTTGCCGCAGATGGTAGACCCCGGCGGCGGCGCCGCCGAGCGCCAGGAGCACGCCCGCCACGGCCGCCCAAAACCGGACGCGTCTCCCCCGTGCGCTCATCTCGAGCCTCCGGATGGGGAGGAATCCAATGCGGGCGCCTCAACCACTAACGCGGCGGAGAGATCGGGCATGAGATGCGGATCGGTCTTGTCGAGCTTGAAAACGGCCGTGAACGTCTTGATGGGGCTTCCCAGGGCGGAGGAGGCCACTGGGCTGGCGGATTCGAAGTGCGCGGGAAACGAGAGATCGGGGTAGGCGTCCAGGTAAACGGTGGCGCGGGAACCGGGCACGAGAGCGGCGCCGTCGGGTTCGCCCACCATACAGCGAACCGACATTTCGGAAGGATCGAAAATACTGACCAAAGCCTGATTTCGATAGAGCTGGTCGCCTTCCTGCGGGTGGCCAGCGGAGTTATTGCGATACACGATCTGGTGGGCAACCATACCGGCCAGCGGCGCGCGGACCTGCATCTTGGCGATGTTGCCCTGAGCGCGTTCCAGAGCCACCTTTTGGCGGTCGCGCTGCAATTCGAGGATGCGGAGAGCGGCGCCATCGGACTGATCGTGAAAGGCATTGGCCCGCTTCAAGCTCTCGACGTGCTTGGCGGCAATCTCAGCGCGGACTTCGTTTTTCAAGCCGTCGATGGCGCTGAGGATCGGCCCCTTTTGGATCTCGATCCGCGCCTTGGCGAGATCGGCCTCGGCCTGCTTGAGGTCGGCGGTGCGCTTTTCGGCGTCGGCGCGGTCTTGGGCGCGCTTCTGATCCACCTGGTGGCCGAGATCGTCGAACTTGGCCTCGGCATCGCGCGCACTATCGAGTTGTTGCGTGGCGTCGAATTCGGCGATCGGATCGCCTTGCTTCACGCGCGACCCATTGGGAATAATCCTGGTCAGTGTCAGGGACCCGCCCTGACCATAGATCGCCGGCACCAAAACCTTGGAAAAGTGGACAGCCTGGATGGTCCCGGTGACGCGAACCTCGCGCCTGGCGCGTGGCGATTCCACGGGAGCGGCGGGGTGCCCTCTGGGCCCGGCGGCGTGCGCCGGGGGCGGAGTGGGACGGGAGCACGAGGCGAGGAGCAGCAATCCAGCGGCAACCGCGAGCCCGCACGACAACGACCTCATCTCGCAGATTAGACGGCGCAACCCCTGAAAAGGTTCATGGGAATCTCGAACAGGAACTGTTGAATCTTGGGCACACTGTACGCAGGCCGCCTCCGTTATCGGGCGAAAAACGTCCGAATACCCTTAAACTTTCGCCGCGCGGTGTGCTATATTCAACACAAATCCACCGCAGAGTGGATCGAAGAGCAGTTCCTTACAGGGAACGGGGAATTAGTCGTAAATGTGCGGAATCGCGGGATTTACACGGCTTAGCCGGGTGGTGGACAGGGGTGTTGCCCACCGCATCACCGAAACGTTGTACCATCGCGGCCCGGACCAGCAAGGGGTTTTCGAGGGCAGCGAAGCAACCTTGTGCGCCGTCCGATTGAAGATCATCGACCTGACCGGCGGCGATCAACCTCTCCTCAGCGACGATGGCGACACCGCCGTCGTGTTCAACGGCGAGATCTACAACCATCTCGAGATTCGCGCGGAGCTCGAGGAACTGGGGCACCGATTCCATTCCCACTGCGACACCGAGACGGTGCTGCGGGCGTTTATGGAGTGGGACACGGCGTGCTTCGAGCGGATGCGCGGGATGTTCGGAGTGGCGCTGTGGTCGAAGGCAAGCAGGCGGCTGGTGCTGGCGCGCGACCGGATGGGGATCAAGCCGCTGTATTACTACCGCGGCGCCGACGATTTGTACTTCGGGAGCGAACTCAAGGCGATTCTGGAGCACGCCCACATTCCGCGGCGGCTGGATGAGCGGGCGCTGGACCGGTTTCTTTCGGTGAACTACGTGCCG
>Ga0187861_10001865_pt1 | contig 20716 bp, 19 predicted proteins | sample June2016WEW_10_1_3_FD_132986 | JGI IMG/M metagenome (GOLD analysis project Ga0187861, IMG submission 132986) | Peatland microbial communities from SPRUCE experiment site at the Marcell Experimental Forest, Minnesota, USA - June2016WEW_10_100 | ecosystem: Environmental > Terrestrial > Soil >...
AGACAATGCCCAGACGGCAGCCGCGGAACCCGAGCATGGGGTTGAACTCGTGGAGTTCCTTCACGCGCTGTTTGATCTTGGCCACGGGCACGCCCATCTTGGCCGCGAGATCGTTCTGCGCGGCGTCTTCGTTCGGCAGGAATTCGTGCAGCGGCGGGTCGAGGAAACGGATCGTGGCCGGCAGTCCCTGCAATTCCTTGAACATTCCGGTGAAATCCTCCCGCTGATAAGGCAGAATCTTGGCCAGCGCGGCTTTCCGGTCTTCCTTGGTATCGGCCAGAATCATCTCGCGCATGGCGTCAATGCGGTTGCCCGCGAAGAACATGTGCTCGGTGCGGCACAGGCCGATGCCCGAGGCGCCGAACGCGACGGCGTTGGCGGTCTGTTCCGGCGTGTCGGCATTGGTGCGGACCTGGAGCCGGGTGGCCTTCGAGCACCAATCCATGAGCTTCTGGAAGTTCCGGTAGGTCTGGCTGTCTTTGGCAGCGAGCGATTTCTCGACGAGCACCTGGACAATCTCCGAGGCCGCGGTCGGGAGCTGGCCGGCATAGACATCACCGGCGGTGCCGTTGATGGACAGGAAGTCGCCTTCCTTGTAAGTCACGCCGTCCACGGTCATGGTCCGGGCGGTGTAATCAATCTGCAATGCAGCCGCGCCACAGACGCAAACCTTGCCCATCTGACGGGCCACGAGCGCCGCGTGCGAACTGACGCCGCCCTTCGCGGTGAGGATGCCTTCGGAGGCAATCATGCCGCGCAAATCTTCAGGGGAAGTCTCATTGCGAACGAGGAGAACCTTTTCGCCCTTGGCCGCAGCGGCGTCGGCGCGATCGGCGTTGAGATACAATTTGCCGGAAGCGGCGCCGGGGCCGGCGGGCAAACCTCTGGCGATGCACTTGGCGGCCTTCATGGCTTTGCGCTCGAACACGGGCGCGAGCACCTGGTCCAACTGGTCGGCCGGCACGCGTTTGATGGCCGTCTTCCAATCAATCAGCTTTTCCGCCTCCATCTCGATGGCGAAACGGACCGCCGCGAGGCCGGTGCGCTTGCCGTTGCGGGTCTGGAGCATGAACAGCTTGCCATCCTGAATTGTGAACTCGAAGTCCTGCACGTCTTTGAAGTGCGATTCGAGCGTCTTGCGGACTTGTTCCAATTCCGCGAACGCCTTCGGGAGATGGCCTTTGAGTTGCGCCACGGGTTCGGGTGTGCGCACGCCAGCGACGACGTCTTCGCCCTGGGCGTTGATGAGGAATTCACCGTAGAAAACTTTCTCGCCGGTGGCGGGGTCGCGGGTAAAGGCGACGCCGGAGCCGGACTGGTCACCGGTATTGCCATAAACCATCGCCTGCACGTTGACGGCGGTGCCCCACTCGGATGGGATGCCGTATTTGCGGCGATAGACAATGGCGCGGTCATTCATCCAGGAACCGAACACGGCGCCCGTCGCGCCCCAGAGCTGCTTCCACGGATCCTGCGGAAATTCACTGCCGGTGCGTTCCTTGATCAGGGCCTTGAACCGTTTCACCAGTTCCTGGAGGTCCTTGACGGTCATCTTCGTGTCTTCGATGTCCGCGTGATGACGGTCGTGCTTGAGCTTGTGGATGACCACTTCAAACGGCTCGTGGTCCTCGTCCTTGCTCTTCTGGACGACCATGACGACGTCGCCGTACATCTGGATGAAGCGGCGGTAACAATCCCAGGCGAAACGCTCGTTCCTGGTCGCCTTGACGAGGGCGAGCACGGTGGCGTCGTTGAGACCGAGATTGAGAATGGTGTCCATCATGCCGGGCATGGAATCGCGGGCGCCGGAACGGACGGAAACGAGCAGCGGCATGGCCGACTGATCGCCGAACTTCGTGCCCATGATTTTCTCGATGAAAACGATGCCTTCTTTGGCCTGCGCGTCGAGGACCTTGGGATAGGTCTTCTTGTTATCGTAATAATAGGTGCAGACCTCGGTGGTGATGGTGAAACCGGGGGGCACCGGGAGGCCGATGCGGGACATTTCGGCGAGGTTCGCGCCCTTGCCGCCGAGCAGCGGTTTCATGGAACCATTGCCATCGGCCTTCTTGTTGCCAAACAGATAAACGTACTTCGATGTTTTAGCCATAAATGTTCAATTTCAAAATAATTGCGCTTTCAATTTCGCACGGGGAATTCCACCGAAATAAAGCGAGGCGTAAAATATCAAACCCCCGCCCCAAGTCAACGAACGAAACCGGAAAAGCCAAAATCTGCTGCATCAATAACAATAATTGATGTCCGGAGGCTGTTGAAAGGCGCCTAAAGGAGCGTGTTTGGCCACAGATAAACACAGATTGACACGGATTACCTAGCGCAAAAAGCCATGCTGTCGAAGCTCGACAAGGGCGAACTCCAATTAGCCGACGTCCAAGCCAAAACCAAGGAACCAGCTACTCCCGCAATTTTTCTTTCTACCGGGCATTAAAATCAGTAGTAAATTAGAAATTAATTTACCGGTTTGGTTTTGCCTGCGCGATTGATATGTCGGGAACTGATTTCATATATGACAGCAACATCGATCGCACCGCTGAAAAAGAAGAAATCCAACGGCGAGCTTTATACTCGTTTGCCCGAAATTGAGGCGAAGCTGGTAGCCCTTCGCACCTTAACACGGGATGAAATTGCCGCGCGCTGCGCGGTGCAGAACCGTGAACCCGAGAACTATTTGCCAAGCGAATGTCTTGTACATTTGGTTAGGGAACACCGGACAAGACCGTTCGACGCGTGTTCCGAGGTGCTTTTTGGGACCCTTATGGAGCGCGTGTTGCACGGTCTTCCAAAGTCCGAAAGTTGGGATGGGAAATCAGAAAGACTGACTGATGGAAACGTGCGGGATGAGGGCAAATATCGCTTTCTTGAAATGTTGGGGAGGGATCGCCTACAGGAATATGTTGAAGCCTTGGATTTTTTTGAAATTCGCTTCGCGAAAGCATTGTCAAAACTCCGGATGGATGCGCAACGAAAGGTATATCGTCGGGAAGATCCGCTTGAAAACATCGAATTTGACTGCGAAACGGGCGGGGTCGCTGAAAAAGTGGAGCGCGCGGCCGGAAGCTTTGACCCGTTCGAGTCGGATAAAATTTGCAATTTTGATTACCTGTTGCATCTGGACGAAGCGATTGATGCACTACCTGATTTACAGAAAGCAATTGTTGAAATGATTCGAAAAGGGATTCCCATCGAATCAAAAGAACCAGGCATTGTGAATATATCGAATATACTAGGAAAAACACCAAAAACCATACGGACCCACCGCGATAAGGCATACGCAACCTTGCGTGTAAAACTGACGAAAGGAGAACCAGCATGAAACCAGGAACTTCCAAACTTTCCAGTGAAGATGTTCTAAACGCCTTTGCTGTTGAGCCCAGCCATGACCGGTCCACCCTGGAGCGTTATCTTCGGGAACACCCACAATATGCTGTAGAGCTTGCGCACCTTTCACACGAGCTTTCGCGTGCCAAGGTTGCGGCAACAGACTTGTCGGAGAAAGATCGGTTGGCCATTGACGAGGCATGGAAACAATATTCTAGCTCGCCTACAACGTCGACAGCGAACGTATTTGCCACATTGTCAGTACCGCAACGTAGAGACCTCGCGAACCTGCTCGGCGTTCCTCGGCAAATAATCACCGCATTTCGTGAACACAAAGTTATTGTGTCCTCCATCCCGCAACGATTCCTAACGCGCGTTGCGGCAGCCCTAAACACGAGCGTAGAGCAAATCAGAGTTGCACTGGCGGCACCCATGGAAGTAACTTGCGTCAGGAGTTACAAGTCGGATGAAAAACCGGTAGAGGCAAGGGTGACATCCTTCGAGCGGCTTCTCATTGAGGCGCAGGTTCCTGCCGACAAGCGCGCGGAGCTAATGGCCGAAGAAAACTAATATGGACGCAGCCGAACTCGCGCGGCAATTTGCAGCCAAATACCATGCAGAGGCTGTTACGAGGGGGCACGATCCCTGGAAGCCTTACGCATTCGCTGTCGCTGAGGCCAATCGCCGGGATATTGACGTCGAGGTATCGGGTGCGACTGTTCTCGGAAATAGCCGCGCCTGCTTTATTCAGGCAGACCAGCTTATCGTCTACGAAAATGTTGGTTCTGATTTCGACAAAGCCTTCTTGATAGCTCACGAAATTGGACACTCGGAATTAGGCGATGATCCTGAGGGAGAAGCTGCTGTGCGAATTGAGCCGGCGCGGTCAGCGGAGCCGTCACCGGTTGGCGCCGACCGAGTGGTGGATTATGGGCGACGGCAACGACGTGAAGTGCAGATGGATTTGTTTGCTCGGGAATTTCTGCTGCCCCGAGAGTTTGTTCGAAAGCTCCACTTGGAAAATAATCTTTCCGCGACAGAAATCGCGAGCCGTCTCGGCGCCCCTTTTGAAGTGGTGGCTCAGCAGCTTTTTGACGCGTTGCTGTTGCCGTCCGTCGAGCTGAAGCCAAAGAGTGAATCTGTAGAACTGCCGCCAAACGAACTTCAAGCGGAGGCAGCCAGGCACCGGGGAGTTGCCTATCTGCTTGAGGCCGGACCAGGGACAGGAAAGACTCAGACATTGACGACACGCGTCGAGGGACTATTGGCAGACGGAGTTGATCCACGGAGGATTCTCCTCCTGACCTTTTCCAACAAGGCAGCCGGGGAGATGTCGGAACGAATTGCGCGAAAAAATAAAGACGCGGCCGCCGCAATGTGGATAGGCACATTTCACGCTTTCGGCTTGGACATAATCCGGCGATTTCATCATGAATTGGGGTTAATTAAGGATCCCCGAATGCTTGACCGAACGGAAGCGGTCGAAATCCTCGAGAACGAATTCCCTCGCCTTGGGTTAGTGCATTACCGCGACCTTTACGATCCAACGGACAACATCGCCGACATCCTCGGTGCGATTTCGCGGGCCAAAGACGAAGTTGTTGACGAAAAAAGATATGCCGAGTTGGCGCAAGCAATGACCCAAAAGGCGCAGACGGACGAAGACCGTCTGCTGGGGGCGAAGGCGCATGAAGTCGCCAAAGTTTACCAAGCGTATGAAAGGTTAAAGAGAGAGGCGGGATGCGTTGATTTTGGTGACTTGGTTTGCTTGCCCGTGCGGCTCCTGGAATCAAACGCTCAAATTCGCACGCTACTTCAAACGCAATATGACCACGTACTCGTAGATGAATACCAAGATGTGAACCGAAGCAGCGTGCGATTGCTCGCCGCACTACGGGGGGACGGTGAAAACCTGTGGGCGGTGGGGGATGTGAAGCAATCCATCTATCGCTTCCGTGGCGCTTCGTCCTTCAACATGGGTCGCTTCGGAAAAGAAGATTTTCCAGGTGGTAAACGTGGACGGTTGAAGAAGAATTACAGGTCCGTGAAAGAGGTTGTTGCAATGTTTTCGGGGTTCGCAGTTGGCATGAAGGTGGGAGATGCTGACAGCGCATTGGAGGCCGAACGCGGATCCTGCGGGCACACACCTTCGCTTCTCACTGTCGACCAATCGGACCAGCAAACGGTGGTGCTGGCGGATACTATCGAGGCCATGCGAAGTGCCGGCCACAGTTACCGCGCCCAAGTTGTGCTTTGCACAGGTAACGAAAAACTCTCCGAGATTGCGCAAGACCTAGAGCGTTTGGGTATTCCGGTGCTTTTCCTCGGCAGTCTTTTCGAGCGATCCGAAGTCAGGGATTTGTTCGCAATGCTTGGAATCCTCACAGACCGTCGAGCTACTGGGCTTGTCCGCATGGCGTGCTGGCCGGAATTTGAAATGCCGATCGCCGATGTGGCCAAGGTGATAGATTTCTACCGGACTAATGAGGTTGCGCCCGGCAAGTGGGTTGGTGACGCGCCGAAAGTTCCTAGTCTTTCTTCTCAGGGCATACAGTCGCTGCAAAAGTTGGCGACTGCCTTAACAGGATTTGACGAGTACTCCCGTCCGTGGGACGTCTTGGCAAAAGTATTGTTAGATCGGACGCGAATCGCCGCCGGAATCGCACGTTCCAGCAGCATCAATGAAAGGACACGGGGGATCGCAATCTGGCAGTTGATGAATTTTTTACGCGTGCAACTGCCGGAACAAGGTCTGCCGATAATGCGGACTATGGACCGAGTTCGCCGCCTCCTTCGTTTGGGTGACGACCGCGACCTTCGCCAACTCCCTGCAGCGGCTCAAAGCATTGATGCAGTAAGACTCATGACAATTCACGGATCAAAGGGGCTTGAGTTTCCGGTTGTTCATTTACCCAGCTTCAATCAGGGAACGATTCCACGTTCAGCGCAACCGTCGGCCTGTCCTCCACCTGACGGAATGGTGGAAGGCGGGGCGGGACGCTCATTAGACTTGCTCCGGATCGGCCAGGAAGAAGAGCAAGAGTGCCTCTTTTATGTAGCAATGTCACGGGCCGGGGATCGTTTCTTTGCGTATGCGCCGATAAAAATGGCAAACGGGAGAAAATGGGGTTTGTCTTCCTATCTCAACCGATTGGGGACGACGGTTCTGCAGAGCACGGCTACGGCAAGCCGACCACTCCCGGCAGCACCGGAAGAAACAAATGTCAACTTGGTAATTGACGGCGGGATGAATTTTCACGGCGAACAAATGAAGCTGTATGAAAAATGCCCGCGCCGCTTTTTTTACACGCATGTGTTTCAAATCGGTGGTCGCCGCACCGCGACCCCTTTTATGCAGATGCATGAGGCCGTTCGCACTGTGTACAAGGCCGTGATTGACGGCACGGCGTCCATCAACGACCCCAATCAACTAAACGAGAGGATCGCAGCCGCCTTTGCCCAGCATGGTCTGGCGGCCCATGGCTACGTGAACGAATACAGGGCTTTTGCACTGCCGATGCTTCGCTTTTTCGCAGCTATCCGCGAGGGGCACACGGCTGAGAAGCCGACAGCGCTGAGTCTTACCTTTGGCAATGAGCGCATTCTCGTCATGCCGGATGACGTTCTTGTGAAATCTGATGGCAGGCGCACGTTTAGGCGCGTTAAGACCGGGCATCACAGTTCCAGTCACAGCGAAGACGTTGATTCGGCGGCCTTAATGATGGCCGCGAAGCAGGCGTTTCCGGATGCGGTGGTCGAGCTGGTGTATTTATCGGACCAAAAATCCGAAGCCCTCACCATGTCGAACACGATGCTTGATAACAGGAAGAAGAAACTCGACAACTTCCTAAAAGGCATCCGATTGGGCGAATTTCCCGCGAAACCTTCCTCCCGAACCTGTCCTGCCTGCCCCGCATTTTTTGTCTGCGGGTCGACGCCTCAAGGGGTTTTGCAAAAGAAGTTCTAAAGAACTTTACCGGTCGCTAGTGGTCACGGCGATTAAACTCTTAACGGCGGATGTCTACCGCCAAGTTTTAGGAAAAAATCGCTATGAACACGAATCAAATGTTAGAACGTGAGGACGTCGGCGGAGCCCTGCGCGAGGGCCGCCCACTGCGCCTCGCTCGTGCGTACGGAGTTCTGTACGCCCAAGATAACCTGAAGTTTCGCGCACTGGACCTGCTGGAACCTGCGCCCCTTGGGCGTCAGATTCTCGAGGCCGCCGGCGCAAAGCCGATTGAAGACTTCAGCCTCTTCGCCATTCTCCCAAATGGCGACTTCGAAGAAGTGCTGCTTGATCAGCCGTTCGACCTGCGCAAGCGCGGTGCAGAACGCTTTGTCGGTTTCGACACGGACCGCCTGTACAAGTTCACGCTCGATGGTCGCCAATACGAATGGGGCAAGCCCGCCATCAAGGGCACCGAGCTATACAAGCTTGGTGAAGTACCGAAGGGCCGAGCGGTGTTTTTGAAACTCCACGACGGCGAGCCGCGTCTCATCACGCGCGAGGAGCTGGTTGATCTCAGTGCTCCCGGTGTTGAGCATTTCGTCACCGGGCCGAAGCCCGTCACGGACTACGAAATCATCGTCAATGCTCGTCCACGCATCGTCCACGACGAAGATGTGACCTTCGAACAGGTGGTTGAGCTGGCGTTCCCTGGACCGCACGGGCCGAACATCACGTTTTCCATGACATATCGGCACGCGGCGTCGAAGCCTCATGCAGGCGAACTCGGTGCCGGTGGTGTAGTTGAAGTGAAACACAAAGGGACCATTTTCAATGTCACAAAAACTGATAAATCTTAGTCCCGACCTGAAGCGCTTGCGCGAGGAGGGCTACTTCATCCAGATTCGAGGCGGCCTCCTCGTCATGCGCGACGTACCGCACGTGAATTCCAAAGGCCAGGTGCTTACCGGAACGCTCATCTCAAGCCTCGATCTCGCTGGTGAAGTTACGCGCACGCCGGGCACACACGTGGCCTACTTCGATGGCGAGTTCCCGTGTAGCGCTGATGGTCAACCACTTCACAAGATCGGGCACCAAAGTGCAAACGTAGATCTTGGCAACGGCGTGAAAGCCAGGCACAGCTTCTCAAGCAAGCCTGCTGGCGGCTACACGGATTACTACCACAAAATGACAACATACGCGGCCATCCTGGCTGGGCCGGCAGAAGTGCTGATACCCGGTGTGTCGCCCCGAACATTCCGCGCCCCGGAAGATGAAGAAAACAGTGTGTTCAACTACACTGAGACCGCATCCGACCGCGTTGGCATCGGAGCGCTCACGGCCCTACTGGTTAACGAGCGAGTGGCCATCATCGGCCTCGGCGGCACCGGATCGTACGTGTTGGACTTCGTCGCCAAGACGCCGGTGCGTGAAATTCGCATCATCGACGGTGACGAATTTCTCCAACACAACGCATTTCGGGCTCCAGGTGCGCCGACGTTGGACGAACTGCGCGAATCACCCAAAAAGGTTGATTACCTTAAGGGTATCTATTCAAAGATGCACAAGGGAATCGTTGCGCACCCCGTCGCGTTAGGAGCAGGGAATTTGCATCTATTGGATGGCATCACATTTGCGTTCATCTGCATGGATGCGGGAGAAGCGAAGAAACTCGTCGTTCAGAAGCTCGAGGCACTCAGTGTGTCTTTTGTTGATGTCGGCATGGGGCTCGAACTAGTGGATGGCACCCTTGGCGGCATCCTTCGGGTGACGGCCAGCACACCGGACAAACGAGACCACGTCCATCAGGGGCGAATATCTTTTGAAGGTAGCGGGGAGGAGAATATCTACTCTTCCAACATCCAAGTCGCGGACTTGAATGCGCTCAACGCAGTCATGGCCATCATCAAATGGAAAAAGCTCAAGGGCTTTTATCGGGATTTGGAACGCGAACACCACAGCACTTACACCACGGACGGAAACATGCTGTTAAACGGAGATCACTGAATGCTACTGTATACTCGCTTAGAACATCGTTTCGTTCACTACATTCCCGAGCAACTTGAGCAGGGCGTAATCTACATCTCGATGGATTACGCCACAGCTGCCCATAGTTGCTGTTGTGGGTGCGGTGAGCAGGTCATCACACCGTTTACGCCGACCGATTGGAAGTTGATGTTTGACGGAGAAACAGTGTCGTTGTGGCCATCAATCGGCAATTGGAATTTTCCATGCCGATCGCATTACATTATTCGCCACAGCCGTGTTCTCGGTGCGGAACCGTGGGACGACAAACAGGATCAGGGAGGCCGCCATCTGGACAAAAAGAGAAAGGAAAAACACTACGAACAAAAAAACAGATGCGAGGAACGTTCAGCCGCACGACCGCAGGAAACAGAAGGCGAAGGCATGGGACTGTGGGATCGGTTGAAGAAAAAAATCCGAAGAAAACGCAGATGATGTAAACGTAAACGGGTCGGTTCCTAGTATTGTAGTATTATCACGGTTTACACTGCCGGATGCCGGATGGCGCTACAAGTCGGGTGACCATTGGCCGGCTGGATGGATAGACGTGGTTAGGCGTTTTGTTGGATTTGGTTCCAAAACTCCAGTTCCCGATTTAAAAGACGGTCGATGTAGGCATTGTTCCGCGCGACAGGCACCAGCAACTCAGGGTAGCCGGGCCAGTAACACCAAAAATCCAGCGATTCAAGACCGGTAACCGCCAAAATGTGCTGCAACTGACCATAGTAATAATCAGGGACTGATCGGGATTGCGAAGCTCTACGATAGACGGATTCGCCGCATTTGATTTCAACCACCGCATCGCAGTTGACAGTGAAACCGTCGAGACTCGCGCGCAGCCAGTCATATCGTGTGCTCTGAAGGCATGCGGGTTTAACGTTTTTGCCGGTTTTGGCGATGTAACGCTTGCGGGCTTCTGGCTCAAGCTGCGTGCCAATGGCCATCGCTTCGTTTTGGCCAAAATCCCGCGCTGGGCCACGTTTCTCGTGAAGCAGTTGCGCGGCACTCTTGAATCGATTTTCACCCATGATGGTCGAAGCATCTGACGCCCCGATTCCTTTATGGCGCCATTCCCGCCATTCATCGGTTCCCTGTTGGAGTTCAACGATAGTGAAATGCACATTCATAGGCAGAAGTGTTTGCGATTGTGCGCTGGCGCGCCGCGCGCGTCAATCCCACGTAAAAGCGGGTAGTGTCTTAATTTGAACTGCAAAATTTATCAAGTTGCTGTTCAAGTGACTGATAAGCATTTTCGGCTTCTAACAAACTACCTATCGTTAAAACTGTATTCCCTTCTGGCTCGCCCTGTCCGCCTAAAACCTCAACAATATCTATACCTCCTCGTTTCCCAACTTCATGATTATATTTCACTTTAAATGTTCTATTCTTGTAATCGAATTGAATCTGTCGAACACGTCGTTGTTGAATTTGGCCTTTGTTTATTCTGGCTACAGCCAAAACAATTAAACCGACCCATGAAGCAACCCGTCTTACATGAAGAGTTCCGCCATATTTTTTAAACAAATACGACACGAAATAATCAGCAGTTGCATCGGCTGACCTGGTATTATTCATTTTATTCCCTTCTTTTTTCTCTGATTTGATACGCTATAAACGAGTCGATTCCTGGTATTGTATACGCGCCTGACTGGCTTTTAGTGGGCTGCATCAGCCCATGTTACTGGCGTAGCTCGGACACCCGGTTTAGTATGAATGATGCACGACACAAGGTTCTGATCGAACTTATTACTGCCATTAAGGCGACCAAGTAGGTCGTCCCTCAGATCCGGCCACTCGGCAAGGGATATACCATATATCCAGAAGTACGCGGCGTAGTAATTGCCAGGATTCCCGTATTTATCCTTCAGGCCGTTGCGAAAGTACGTGAGCTTCTTCAGGTCGTCGACCATTCGATTTTTATCGGCGTTGGCAGGCTTCACCTCCACGATCAGGAGGTTCACCATCTGACCTGGCACATGAACCAGAAAGTCTGGCTTCCAGTCGCCTCGGATAAGTGGGTGGCCTTTCTTGTCAACCTCACCACTTAGCGAAAACGGAAAATTATCCGGCCAATGGCTACGCCAATGATGATAAAGCTCATAACAATATACTCGCTCTCGATACTCGGAAACGGGTCAGTCCTCACTATTGACACAAATCATTTTTCAGCCTTTTTGTTTTTTGGTTCGGTATGGGATTTTTGTCACAGGTTCGGCCTTTTCTGGCACTTATACGGTGATATGATCACTACCGGAATGGTGCCGACAGCGGAATATAACGACGCGGAGCTGGTGACGCAGAGTTTGCGCGGCAGCCGCGATGCCTTTGGCCAGATTGTGACGCGTTATCAGACGCTGATCTGCTCGCTCGCTTATAGCGCCACCGGCAGCCTGACCCAAAGCGAGGATTTGTCGCAGGAAACGTTTGTTACCGCCTGGAAACAACTGGCCGATTTGCGCGAGCCCGGAAAGCTGCGCGCCTGGTTGTGCGGCATCGTCAGAAATCTCACCCGCCGGTCCCTGCGCGGACAGGAGCGCGAACCGGCACATGCGGCTGAGCCTCTGGACATCGCGCAGGAATCGCCCGCGCCCGGACCGCACCCGCTGGACCAGGCCATCAGCCGGGAGGAGGAGGCCATCCTGTGGCGTTCGCTGGAACGCATTCCGGAAACCTATCGCGAACCGCTCATCCTGTTTTACCGCGAACACGAGTCGGTCGAACGGGTGGCACAGGTGTTGGATTTGTCCGAGGACGCCGTCCGGCAACGACTCGCACGCGGGCGCAAATTGTTGCACGAAAAAGTTATGGCGTTCGTGGAGGGCGCATTGCGCCAGACCGCGCCGGGACAGTCATTCGCGGGAACGGTGCTCGCGGCGCTGCCGCTCAGCGCCGGTGGGGTGGTGACGGCGGGTGTTGGGGCGGCAAAAGGAACTGCGGCGGCCAAGAGCGGCGGCTTGTTGTTTTTGCTGAGTCTGCCGTTTATCGGGGTGTTTATCACGATGCTGGGGTATGGTGTGGCCGTGCAAACCATCGAGTCGCCTGCGGCACGCCGCCGCGCGTATTGGGTGTTGATCATATTGCTGCTGCTCGTGGTTGCGTTGGTGATGGTGGAAAATCTGGCGCATGCGCTAAGACATCGTTGGCAGTGGAGTGACGAAACCTACGCCTTGGTGCGGGTTGGCTATTGGTGGTTCTTTGCCATGATCCTCGCCACGATGCACGCCACCGGCATCCGGAGGCAGCGGGAGTGCAGCCAGGGAACGAACAGCCAGTCAATGTCTCCGGCCCGCCAGCGTGTCAATACGCTGGCGTTCTGTGGGATGGCGGTCGGGAGCCTGTTGTGGCTGTTCGGCCTGGCGTGGCGCATGGGAGACCGGATGTCGGCCGGGATTGTCGCGGCGATTGTCGTGGTGATGCTGGCAGGGATTTTGGGGTCGTATTTGTGGGGAACAAATCAGGCCTTTAAATTGCGGATGGACTGGGTGTTTTTAGGTTTGTGGTGGGGAGTAACTCTCCTGCTGCTGAACTGGCGGTTGGATGTGTGGATGGCAACCGCCCGCGGCACGGACCTGGCCGAAGCGCATAGCGTCCTGCCGATGTGGATCGTCCACCTGGGCACGCTGCTGCTGCTGCTCTGGGCCGGGTGGTTGATGACGAGGGGAAAGACTGAACGCTCCCGCCTTTGCTGAACGTCGGCGCGGCATAAACGTAAACGGGTCAGTCCTCACTATTGACACAAAATCAATTTTTCAGGTGATAAAACCGTAAGTGGGTAGGTGCCTTTCGGCATGGCCCGAAAATCCATCACAAGTACTTTACCCGTTGCAAACTCGGAAGACCACGTAAAGCTGCGCCACGTGGCAAGCATGGGGGAATTTTGCGCCGTTCCGGCGCGTACGTCAAGCTGCGCTATGCCACGAGAATCGAGGATGGAAGATTGAAGATGGAGAATAGCAGGAAAGGCCAAATTCTCCCGCCTTCATTATCATTTCGACGCGGCAACCCGTCTTCGCCAAGGCTGCGACGTGGCAAGGGAAAGGCTCCCTCCTGGCTCCTGAATTCTGGCTTCTGGATTCAGCTCCTGGCCTTCAGCATTTTCCCAAACTGATGGCTGCGTAGATGGGGCGCTGTTTCACATCGATCCCGGAAGGTGTGGTCGATACCGGTATTCGCAGGGCTCGCGGTACTTGCGAAGCTTGCGGGGCTTGCGGGGTTGGCGGAACTTGCGGGTGGTCCAGTTCGTTCAGCTTTTGCACCAAAGCCGCGCGGGCGGCGGCCTGGGCCGGGTTGTCGGCCGCACGGACGGAAATGAAACCCGCACCCAGAACGACGCACAAACTTAACAACATTCTGGCTTTCATGATTCGTTGACTTTTATGATGTCCATCTTCTGGAAAAAAATTAGCCGCTCGTGTCCACAATTTCAGAAATAAGGGACATAATGGAGGGGTTGAGGGGTGAATTGCGCCCGGCAAGGGACGAAATGAAGAAGAAAATCATCCAAAATCGAATGACTGGTTCAAAGACTTTGTGTTCTTTGCGGTTCAATCTTACTTCTTCCCGCGCCCGCCCGTGCGATACGGGATTTTGGATTCCGACAGGATCATGGGTGCGGTTTGACCGCCCGTTTCAAAAGCGACGTGAACGGTTGCGCCCAGCGCCTCGGCTACGCGGCGTAACATGCTCAAGGAGTGGCCTTCGTAGGACGGGGATTCGAGCCGGCTGATCTGCTGCTGCGAGGTCTTGAGCTTGCGGGCGAGGTCGCGCTGGGTAAGACCGGCCTTCTCACGCAACGCTGCAATCTGCAACGCCACGTCCCACGCTTCCCCTGCCCGGGCAAACCGCCCGGCAAACGCCGGGTCCTTCAGTTGCTCTGCCAGATAAACGTCGAAATTTGTATTCATGTTTCAAACCTGTCCCGCCAGTCGCCCATCCGCTCGCGCGCCGTGTCGAGGTCGCGCACCGGGATGGCCTGGCCTTTGTTGCGGATGCCGTGGACGGCGATGATGCGCCGGCCTTTCACAAAGAACCACAGCACGCGGGTGTTCAACTTGCCGACATGACGGAGTTCAAACAGGCCGCCGCCGAGCGCCTTGGACAGCGGTTCGCGGTGATACTGGCGATTCCGCAACTTCGCCAGCCCGGCCAACACCGCCACGAAATCGTCCGGATCACTTTACTTGAGTTCATTAAGGAACTCCTGCACCGGCGACCGCCCGCTGGCATTCACATAAAACTCTACGGTAAATTCCATAAACATGCAACATCAAATTTGATGTAACGCAAGGATGTCACAGTTTGTGATATCCTCAAACTGAAGGCTGAAACGAGATCGCGAAGCATTGAAACCTGATTCCCCATTTTGCCATAAACTTCAGCCTTTGCGGTAACCCGTCTGCCCACGTAAAGCTTCCGCCGTCGCCCAGAGGCTATGGCGGGACAGGGCGCCACGTGGCAAGCCGCGTAAAAGGCTTCGCCTCACGCGGCAAGCATGGGGGAATTTTGCGCCGTTCCGGCGCGTACGTCAATCCTACGTAAAAGGCCTTCCAACTTCGTTCCGCGTTGCGGAACTTCGATGGACAGGTCGGCCTCACGTGGCAGTTCGCGTAAAGCTGCGCCACGCGACAAGCCGCGCTGGCGCACTGGTTGAGGGTTGATCCTCCTTTGCCTCGGCTTCCAACTTCGCTAAAGCTTCGATGGACAGGCCGGAGGACTGGGGCTTCGGTGGACAGGATGGAGGACAGGAATGCTAAATTTTCCCGCCTTCATCCGTCTTCGCCATTGCTTCGCCGAGACAAGTCCGATTTCGGCGCGACAAGTTGCGGCTGGAAATTTCGTGTGGTTCGTGCATTTCGTGGTTAAAAATCCGCGCCTTGTCTTTGTGTTCTTTGTGCCTTGGTTGTTCAAATATAAAAGCGGTTCCAATGCCAGCCGCGCTATTTTTTCAACGTCTTCGGGCCGGCTTCCCCACCAACGGGAGAACCGACGGATGCCGGTGGGTAAGGGACAGTCGTCCCTGTGCCGGGAGGTGATGCAGACGAAGGCAGGTCCGCAAAAAACATGGTTAGCAGCGTGGCGAACCAGGCCAACAGCATGGGCAAAAGGTATCGTCCGGCGTGATAGTTGGTATAACCGATCACGGCCACCAAGCTGGTGACATTAAATAAACTGGCAAACACAACGCTAAATACAACCAAGGCACCAACCAGCATGGCCAGCATCCAGACAATGATCGGGCGCCGGGCGGGAAGGGCCAACCACAGCACCGCGGTCATCAACAGACAAAACCACGCCAGACCGAGGGTGGAATGATCGTACAAGGATGTCAGACCGTCCCATCGGCCGATCCAGTGAAGCTTTCCATCCTCACCACTCCAGTTGGCAAAGTCGGAATTTAAAAAAAACCGGGCGAACAGGATCATAAAAATCCACGGACAGTTTGAAAGCGTGATGCCGGGATTGTGCAGGGCGTAGCCCGCCCAACCCGACTCGAAGTGCAAAACGGGTATCTGAATGCGCAAACAAACAAAGGGCAAAGCCGCCAGGAACCAAAACACCAGCACCCGCCAAGTGTGCAACGACAATCTCAATGAGGGTCGGGCGGAAGGCAGCGACAGCATCCAGCTTCCCATCAATGCCAGAAAGATGAAGCCCTCAAACTTTGCCATCGCCGCTCCAAATAATAATGTCAATCCAAGGGCCAGTCGGGAATGGTCTTTCTTCGCCAGCCAGAGAACACACTGTATGAAACCCAAAGCCGTGAAGAAAATCATTGGCATGGTTCCGCCCTCCATCTGGACATATTTCTGGGTGGCCGGCAACAGCAGCAAACCCAGGAGGGCGAAATGCGGGGCATGAACCCGGCTTTTCCCGCCACAGTTCAACGAGGCTAGGGCGACCAGAAGAAACAGTAGCATCCAAGTGGGCCAGAATTTGGTGACAAATTCATCCACATGACCGAGCGAGTCAAACGTGGCGGCATGCAGCGATGCACGAGCGTCGGATAGTCCAGATGCGCATGCGCCAGACGCGGATTGGAAAACCATTGCACAATATCGTTTCCGGTATAGAGGTGGATAATCTTCGCTTTGAGCGACCACGCCATTATCGAGTCGTATTCAACAAGCCCTTGTAGCCCGGCTAGGCGGAAGAGAATCAGGAATACCAGTGAACCAGTCACAAAAAGCGCAATGATAACCGGGCGTCGAACCATCTTCCCGCAACCGTCCGTCATCCCGGTCCAATATATTTTGCGGTTGCGCCAGATTTCCGCGATGGCGCCGACGGTGGTCGTGAGGAACACCAGATGGTATCCATGCCAGCCACACAGTTTGATGCCCAACGTGGCTGCGGCCACAGCCATCATCCCCAGCCCCAGACCATACGTCAGTTGTTCCAGCAGCGGCAGTTGTCCGTTCAGGGTAGGGAACAAAAAGCGGAACAGCCACATGCCCGCCAGGGTGGTCAACAAAGGAAGCAGGAACGCGATGGCCAGGTCAAAATAGGAGTCAAACCATTCCGGGTTGGCCGGTTCTTTGACGGGTAAATCGCACAGCGGTCCGAGAAGTTGCAGACTTAACATACCATCCGGTGGAAAGTTTACAGTCGCGTTGTATCCGTTGGTGAGGATTTCCTGGTCAGATTCAGCCGTCCTGCCCAGAAAGCCGTCCTTGGTTAAGCGGGTTGGTTGATCCACGCTCACGCCGACTTCACGAGGAAAAAGATAATAAGTTACATAATAATAATATGTAATTTTGTCGTAGTTGGTGGGGCCGGTCATGTCTGGCATGAAAACCCGTGCATCTTTTGGCAGTACCAAATCGACGTATCGACAAAACCCGGAAGCCAGTATTATCCTGTCTCGTTTTACAATATCAGAAATCTTCGCCATTTGTTCCCCCCGGATGCAGGACTGGGCAATGGATGACAATGACCCATAAGATCCAGATTCGAAAAACTTCCCGTCATAGTGTAGAAACTGACACGCTGTCACGAGGCAGGTGAAAGCGATGAGAGATGCTGCGACGATGGCTGCCCAACGACTATTCATGGAATTCAAAACACATGCTGATTAAAATGGTTTTGCGCAGACCGGAGCACTGTAAAGAGTGCGCCATTTCAGTCAAGTATGGACCCTGGCAGATGTCCTGCCATGCCCGTTCGCGGCGCCAATGATTAAAAACGAAAAACGCAGTAGCCGCCGACATCAGTCGGCGCAAACTTCTCCTGATGAGCGCGGACTGACGTCCGCGGCTACAAATCGCACGGACATCCGCGCTATTTTTTCAACGTCTTCGAGCCGACTTCCCCACCAACGGGAGAACCGACAGATGTCGGTGGATAAGGGACAGTCGTCCCTGTGCCGGGAGGTGATGCAGACGAAGGCAGGTCCGAAAAAAGCATGGTCAGTGTCGTGGTGAACCAAGCCAGCAGCATTGGCAAAAAATACCGTCCCCAGCCCTCATCATTGATATAAGAACTGATCACTTTGCTTAGACCTTTGATGCTGATAAAGCTGGCAAACACTCCGCTGAACGCGGCCGTGGCGCCGACCAGCATCGCGAGCATCCAGACGATGACCCGGCGCCGGGCGGGAAGGGCAAACCAGAGCGCAACCGTCAGCAACAGACACAGCCATGCCAAACCGAGTGTCGAAGGATTATACAACGATGAAAAGCCATCCCATCGGCCAATCCAGTGAAGCCGTCCGTCTTCTCCACTCCAGTTGGCGAAGTTGGGGTTCACAAACAATCGGGCGAGCAGAATTATGAAAATGCCGGGCCAGTTCGAAAATGTGGTGCCGGGATTGCGCACAGCGTAACCAGCCCAACCCGATTCGTAGTGCGAAGAAGGTATCTGGACGCGCAAGCAGACGAAGGGCAAGGCTGCCAGAAAACAGAACACCAACATCCGCCAGAGGCGTGGTGATGGTTTCAATGAGGGTCGGGCTGAAGGCAGCAGCAGCAACCAGCTTCCCACCAGTGCCAGAAATATGAAACCTTCGAACTTTGCCATGGCTCCCCCAAACAACAATGTCAGCCCGAGGCCGAGCCGGGCACGGTCTTTGCCCACCAACCAGAAAGCACATTGCACGAAGCCCAGAACGGTGAAGAAAATCATCGGCAGGGTGCCGCCTTCCCACTGGACGTACATCTGGGTGACCGGTAATAACAATAAACCCAGGAGGGCGAAATGCGGGGCATGGAACCAGCTTTTTCCGGCACGGTTCAACGACGCCAGGGCGCCCAGAAGAAACGGCAGCATCCAGGTGGGCCAGAACTTGGTGACAAATTCATCCACATGACCGAGCGAGTCATACGTGGCTGCATGCAGCGAAGGCACGAGCATCGGATAGTCCAGATGCGCATATGCCAGACGCGGGTTGGAAAACCATTGCACCATCTCGCTTCCGGTGTAGAGGTGCATGATCTTCGCCTTGAGTAACCACACAAACACAGCGTCATATTCCGTGAGTCCCTGCAAGCCGGCGAGACGGAAGAGAATCAGGAACACAAATAATCCGCTCACAAAGAAGGCAGTTTTGACGGGACTACAAACTGTATTCCAGTAGCCGCCGATAATCCCGGTCAAATAGGGCTTGCGGTTGCGCCAAATTTCCGCGATGCCGCCCACAGCGGTCACAGAGAGAATCAAGCCTCGCCCTGAAAAACCGCACAGTTTGACGCCCAGCGTGAGTGCGGCCACGGTCATCATTCCCAGACTCAGACCATACGCCAGTTGTTCTAGTAGCGGCATCTGCATACTCAGGGATGGGAATAAAAAACGGAACAGCCACATTCCTGCCAACGCCGTCAACAAAGGAAGCAGGAACGCGATGACCAGGTCAAAATAGGAGTCAAACCAATCCGGATTGACCGGGTCTCTGATGGAAAGATTGCGAAGCCCTCTGCTAGCCGCATAGTCAGGTGTAATATCCATTATTACATCAAATCCGTTGGAAAGAATTTCCTGATCGGACTCAGGTGTCTTGCCGAGAAAGCCATCCTTGGTTAATCGGGTTATATGATCCAGGCTCGTTCCCACCTCACGCGGAAACAGGTAATAGGTCATGTAATAATAGTACATAATCCGGCTGTAATTGGTGGGGCCGGTCATGTTTGTCATGAAGACACGCACATCTTTTGGCAGCACTAAATCGACGGACCGAAACACCCCGGAGGCTCGTGTGATTATCTGGTCTCTTTTTACGATATCAGAAATCTTCGCCATTTGTTCCCCTCGAAGAAAGGACTGGACGATGACTGAAAAGACCACCATTCCTCTTTTATCAGCCCGATGCACAAACTGCCATGTTATCACGAGGCTGGCAAAAGCCACCAGGGATGCCGCGACGAGGGCTGCCCAACGACTATTCATGGAATTCAAAAAACATGCTGATTAAAAGAGTTTTGCGCAGACCGAAGCACTGTAAAGAGTGCGCCATCTCAGTCAAGTATGGACCCTGGCAGATGTCTCACCATACCCGTTCGCGGTGCCAATGATTAAAGACGAAAAACGCAATAAACGGGTCAATAAACGGGGTCCTGAGTATTGACACAAAATCGTCGGGTAGTTTTCCCGTTGGCCCGAACCACGTAAAGTTTCACCACGTGGCTGGCCCCGTAAAAGGCCTTCCAACTTCGTTCCGCGTTGTGGAACTACGATGGACAGGTCGGCCTCACGTGGCAAGCCGCGCTGGCGTGTGACGGGTGGCAAGTCTTCTCCTGCATTGTGGGATTCGACCCGGCAAGCAAGTGACCGGTCTTCGCCGTGCTTCGACCCGGCAAGCAGGTGACAGGATTTGGAAAACCGGGGAACATCGAACCCATCCTTCGCTCTGAAGCTACGGAGGGCAGGCATTCAACTCCGATAAGTCGCGGCAGGCATTTAACGCCCAACTCCGAATCAAAAACGGACGCCCCGGCCCTTCGTCGCCAAAGCTATGCAGGGCAGGCGGCGCGTCCCTACCTTTGTGTTCTTTGTCCACCCTCCGCAGTACTTGCTACGGAGGACGGGCGTTCTTGGCGGTTAAAAATCCGCGTCTTGTCTTCGTGCCTTTGTGCCTTTGTTGTTCAAATATAAAAGCGGTTCCAATGCCAAGCGGCGCTAATCTCTTGACTTCAAACCTCATTCCGCTAGCTAGTCGTCATGGCTCCTGAGGAAATCCAAAAACGCGTCAGCGAAATCCGATGGCATCACTCGATCGATCTCGGCCACGGCATCGTCACGCCCGGCCAGGATAACAGCGCCCGGAAACTGGCACGGCTCAAACTTCCTGACAGCCTCGCCGGCAAAACCGTGCTCGACGTCGGTGCCTGGGATGGCTACTTCTCCTTCGAAGCCGAGCGCCGCGGCGCTAGGCGTGTGCTCGCCACCGATTCCTATTCCTGGAACGGCTCGCATGAC
>Ga0187861_10001875_pt1 | contig 20662 bp, 18 predicted proteins | sample June2016WEW_10_1_3_FD_132986 | JGI IMG/M metagenome (GOLD analysis project Ga0187861, IMG submission 132986) | Peatland microbial communities from SPRUCE experiment site at the Marcell Experimental Forest, Minnesota, USA - June2016WEW_10_100 | ecosystem: Environmental > Terrestrial > Soil >...
ATGCTCTCGATGGAAGGGTATCGCTTTACTACGGCAATACCCGCCTCGAACACACCAATGCCCCAGGGGGGTGACACTTTCATGTTGCCATTAGGGTGACAAAATCACGTTGCCACAACAGCCGCAGCTCGGCTCCGGGCGCCAGCCTGGCGGGCGTGGTTTGGCCCGTCGATGCAGCGGCGCGACGCACCCGATGAATGCAAATATTTGCTAAGCAATTCCTTGATTATCTCCACCCAGATGGGTATGTTGCTCTAAACCTATATCCTGGTGTCCCTAGGCGCTTCTCGGGGGAGGCGTCCCACAATCTCGGGGGGATCGAGATGATATCTGAAAATTCGAAGGAGCTCATGATGACTAGGTCTATCCGTAACCTATGCATTTTAGGCTGTTGTCTGATTGCGCTGCTGGTTTTCGTTGCCGGAAGCGCCACGGCCCAGACCTTCCGCGGCATCATTTTGGGTACGGTCACCGATTCGTCCGGCGCCACTGTGCCCGGAGCCACGGTAACGATCAAAAACGTTGACACAGGACTCACCCGCACCCTCACCACTTCCGACGACGGCAGCTATTCCGCGCCCGAGCTTCCGATCGGGAATTACAGCGTTACTGTGGAAAAACAAGGCTTCAAGACCGGCCTCATCACCGGCGTCAAAGTAGAAGTCTCCACGGAACGCCGCGCTGACGTCACTTTGCAGACCGGCCAGCTCTCCCAAAAAGTCGAGGTGTTGGGCGAAGAACTGCCCATGGTGGAAACCACCTCGAACAATATGGGCGGAATTGTGGAAACCAATACCATTGAGAATCTTCCTGTCAACGGCCGCGACTACCAGAAGCTTATCCTGCTTGTCCCGGGAGCGAGTTCGGGTCCCGATGCCATTACAGACTCACCTGGTTCTTATGGGACGGTTTCGGTCAATGGTGCCAGAGGGCGTTCCAACAACTACCTGCTCGATGGCACGGACATGAATGATGGCTACCGCAATGACCCCGCTATCAACGAAGGCGGCGTGTTCGCCACGCCGGCCACCATCCTTCCGATTGAAGCCATCGCTGAAGTTCACGTTGCTTCCAACTTTGAGGCCGAGTATGGCCGCAGCGCGGGCGCCGCCATCAATATCGTCACCAAAAGCGGCACCAACGACTGGCATGGCTCTGCTTTTGACTATGTGCGCAACACCGCGCTCAATGCCCGCAATTTCTTCGATGCCGCCTCTGTAGGCCCGCAGCAACCCTTCCACCTGAATCAGTTCGGCGGCTCCTTCGGCGGGCCCATCAAGCACGACAAAACATTCTTCTTCGTCGACTATGAGGCTGTCCGCGAGACGGGCGCCGAGAGCAGTCCCAGTTGTGTTCCGACCGCCGCCGACATCACCAACCACACGCCCTCCGGTGGAATCAATTCTGTCATTCAAAACCTTCTGAACGCCAAGGGGGTCGCTTGGCCAGCGCCGAATCTTACGGGATCGTGCATTGCCACGACTGAGGACGCCATCCCTCAGACGCTGGTCTCGTCCAATACACTGCTTTCAACTCCGTTCTCGAATCGCGTGGACAACGCCATCGTCAAGATTGACCATAACTTCACAAAGAATAACCTGCTGACGGGGCGCTACTATATCGGCGACAGCACGCAGCTCTTTCCCTTGGCCTTGACGGGTGGAGGGGCGTTGCCTAACTACGACACGCTGACTCCCACTCGCGTGCAGCTCATCTCCATTTCCTACGTATCTGTTCTTTCTCCATTGATCGTGAATGAAGCGCGCGTCGGCTGGAACCGGTTCGCTGAAGGATTCTTCGCTCAGGACAGGAATTTTGACCCCAACTCGATCGGCCTCGACGTCACCGGACCTGGCACCATAAACAACGGCAATCCTTACAATTTTGGCCTGCCGGTCATGAATGTCGGAGGGTTTCCTCAGCTTGGCTCAGACAAGGCCGACCCGCGGCAGCGCGTGGATACGAACTGGCATTTCATTGACAATATCTCGTGGAAATCCGGCAAGCACGATATCAAGTTCGGTTATGAATTCCGTAGAACTTCAATTTCACAAATTTTCAACCGCACATTTCGCGGCAGATTGAAGTTCCTCAGCCTGGATTCATTCCTGGCGGGCATTCCTGATAACGGGGGCACCCAGGGGATCGGCAGCACCAATCGCAACACCTTCGAGAATTCACAGGCCTTTTACCTGCAGGACAGCTACCGGCTGACCCGCAGCCTCACCGTTAATCTCGGCCTGCGCTATGACTATTTTGGCCTGGTTCAAGAAAAACACGACATGTTCACCAATGTCGATCCCACCACCGGGATTGTTTCTCCCGTGGGCTCGGGCCGCCTTTACCAGCCGGATTACAACAATTTGGCCCCTCGCCTCAGCGTGGCCTGGGATGTCAACGGGAAAGGTAAAACAGTCGTTCGCGCAGGCTACGGCATCTTTTACGACTCCTTTTCTCAGGACATGTTTTTGGGTCATTTGCCCTTCAGCAGCAGCTTTGATCCCGGGCCGGCCTACTCCGGACTCCCCGGTGTCGGCCAGATCTCTTTCGGAAGCCCAACTGGCGTGCCATTTGTAGACAGTACGACGGCTCCGACTCCTGTCCCTGTATTCGGAAACTACACGCCGATGTCGGATGCGTTTGGCGTCGATCCGCATATGCGCAGCCCGTATCTGCAGAACTACAACCTAAACTTGCAGCAGCAGTTGACCCGCAAAGTTGTCCTTCAAGTGGGGTATGTGGGCTCTGCGGGGCACAAACTCCTTAACTTCACAGACATCAACCAGCCGAGCGCGGAGGATATTTGGAAGGCGGATTGTGCGGGCACCGGTGCCACACTTTTCCAGCCTTGTCCCACCGGATCGATCTCCTCCGAGGTGCCGCGCAGGCTCAACAACAGCCTGACTTACATCTATTGGGAAGATAGTGGGGCAAATTCCAACTATAACGCCCTGCAAACAACCCTGCGGATTGACAACTGGCACGGCTTGACCACCGGACTCAGCTACACCTGGTCCCACTCCATTGATACCGCCAGCGACGGCGAAGACTACGTCCCCAACGCGGCTCAGCCGACGGACAGCACCAACCCGGCGTCCAACCGCGGCAACTCCAACTTTGACATCCGCAACCGGGTCAGTTGGAACTTCATGTACGAGTTTCCAAATCGCAAAGGTAGCCTGGAAAAGCTCACCAACGGCTGGGGACTCAACGGCATTCTGACGATCCAGTCGGGTAACCCTTACCACATGATTTTGGAACAAGACGACTACGATGGCGCCTATACGTTTTTTGCCAAGCCGGACGTTGTCGGCCCCATCAAATACAATTACAGTGACCCAACTCATTTCCTCGACTTGAGTTCCTTTGCCGTTCCTTGCACCCCCCTAGCTAGTGGCTTCGACGGCTTCGCTTCGACCTGCACGCCGGGCACACGCCACTTTGGCAACGAGGGGAGGAACTCCCTCGTCGGTCCTCCTTTCCGCCAGTTGGACTTTTCCATCTTCAAAAACACCAATATCACCGAGCGCCTCAAGATGGAGTTACGCTTTGAGGCCTACAACCTGCTTAACCATCCGAATTTTGCTAACCCGATCTGGCCCAATTTCCTCTCGGATCCTACTCTTGGGCTCGCGCCGCCATTTGGATTTGGGTCCAACGGACGCCTGACGGGATTTCTCACACAGACTGTGACCGCGGATGTCGGCGCCGGTTATCCCGTTCTCGGCGGCGGCGGCCCGCGCAGCCTGCAGATCGCTGCGAAGTTCACTTTCTGACGGGCCTTTCCTGCTTCCCGTTTTCCCACGGTCCCGGCCTTGTGCCGGGACCGCCCCTTTTTCGTGTGCCGCCTTTTGATCGACATCCCCTGGAGAATTCGCTTGACATAAAGTAATTTTTGGTGTATATTGGCACTTAGTATATATAAGGGAGTACTCGGTAAATCGATGAACACAAGGCCTTCAGAATCAACACTTATAGAAAATCTCCCTCCAACCCCTTCAGAATCAACAGTTGCGCAGGTCTATCAAAACAAGTGGCTTATAACCCCATTAGAATCTGCACTTACACACCACTCAAAAGCTAACTCCTCTGGAATCAATACATAAGCCAAAATCGATTTTTCGCTCCGTCCCATTTTGGCACCCCTTCACCCTGACGCCCTGACAAACTCACCCTGACTGCCGCCTGCCCCCAGCCTCCGTCATCCCTCTCCCCACATTGCAACTTGTGATAGTTTTGTGACTTCCACTGCGTACTAGCTTATGGAACCTCTGAGACCAGGGCGAATGAGCGCGCCGGGAAAAACGGAACCCACGGACTTGGTCGTTCGGGCTCGGACCGGGGACGCCGAAGCTTGGGGCGACTTATACCGGGAATTTGCCCCGGCGATCTTCCGTTTTTGCCGGCGCGCCATGCCCACGCACGAGGATGCAGAAGACGCGACCATGGAGATTTTCATGAAGTTGCGCGACAAGCTGAGCCAATTCGACCACACCCGGTCGTTCTCCGCCTGGCTCTATAAAGTCGCCGCCAATCATTGCTGGGACATACTCCGCCGCCGCAAGGGCCGCCAGAACAAGGAAACCGAGAACGTTGACGACATTCCCCTGGAGCATCCCGATCCCAACCAGTTGGAGCGCTTGATTGAAGAGCGCAGCAACGAAGAAGTGCGCAAGGCCCTGGGTAAGCTCGGCGTGCGCGCCCGCATGGCCCTGGTGATGCGTTATTACTCGGACATGTCCTACGACGAAATTGCAGACGCCCTGGGCGTGCAGCGGGCGTTTGTGGGAGTGGTTTTGCTGCGCGCCAGACACGAGCTCCGGCAGGTGCTGGGTGAAAACAGCGCCCTGGCCGTGGGAGGGACACGTTGAGCGAAACTGAGATGACCCCGAACAAACATCTGGATGAAATGACGCTGCTCCTCTACGTCGAGCGGCAGCTCGACCGGGAACGCGCCCAGGAGGTGTCCCTGCACACGCAGACCTGCACGCGCTGCCTGACGCTGCTCCGCGCGCTGGACCGCGAATCGCGCCTGTTGACCCGCGCCATGCTGGAACAGGACGAACCCTTTCCGGCGCGGCTGGCGGAATTCCGCGGGGCCGTGAAGCGCTCCATGCAGTGGATCTGGGGCTTGGTTTTCGGTCTCGCGGTACTCGGTGTCTACACCCTCTACGCGAGTTATATCGAGCCCTGGGAACTGCAACTTGAGCAGGCTGGCTTTGGCAGCACCAATCTTCTCAGCTTAATGGTCTTTCAAGGAGCTTTCTGGAAAGGATGGCAATCCATGTTCACGCTGTTTGAAGTTCTCGCTCTCGCCGTTCTGGCAGGTTCTGCCGCGTTTGCCTTCCGAAAGTACATCCGAAGGGGATCCGCGCTGGCGATGGTGTTTGCCAGTTTGGGCCTGCTGCTCGCCACAACGCCGGCGGCGTCCGCCAGCGAATTCCGCAAGGGCGAATCCGTGAGTGTCGCCAAGGGCGAAAACATCATCGGCGACGTCTTTATCACCGGCGATCATGTTCGCGTGGATGGCACCGTGGATGGCGACGTTTTCGCCTTCGGCCATCAACTGGACGTTGCAGGCCACGTCACGGGCGATGTCTTTTGTTTTGCCCAAGGAACGCGTATCACCGGCCGGGTCGACGGGAACATTCGTGCGTTCACGAATAACATCACCATCAGTGGAGACATCGGGCGGAACGTTTTGTCGTTTAACGAAGTGCTAAATCTTGACCCCAATGGAAAGATCGGCCACAGCTTGACGGTATTCGGGCAAACGATAACCCTTGACGGAAGAACCGGAAGAGACGTCGTTGCTTTTTTCGATCAAATCACTCTCTCTGGAACTATCGGAGGTTCCCTGCAGGGCAAGGGCAAGTCGCTGACCATCAGTCCTACTGCCGAGATTGACGGAAAGGCCGAATTTGAAGGAGCAAAGCCCGCCACCGTTTCGCCCGGAGCCAAGCTGGCTTCACCCCTGCAATTCACAAAACACCAGCCGCATGCCAATTACGAACGTGGCGTGGGTTATTACATCTGGCGGCTGATCTGGACCGCCGCGTTTGTGTTGCTCGGCTTGGTCATTTATGGATTGTTTCCGCGGTTCGCGGTGGACACCGTGGAAGCCGGCGAACACTATGGAGCGGCGTTCGGACTGGGTGTCCTGGTCACCTTTGGGCTTCCCATCGCTGCGATCATCGCCTGCGTCACGATTGTCGGACTGTTGCTGGGCCTGTCCACGTTGTTCCTTTACGTGATCGTGCTTCTGTGCACGGGTATCGTGGTTGGCACCATCGTTGGCCAGTGGCTGCTGGGCCGCACGACCGACTACTGGCCGTTGGTGGCGCGCATGGCGCTGGGCGTACTCCTGGTGCGCCTCGTCACGAGCATCCCGTTCATCGGATTCTGGGCGACCCTGGCGGTTGTTTTGTGGGGCATGGGCGCCATTTCGCTGGCGGTTTACCGCCGGTTGCAGCCTGTGGTCGCGCCCAATATTCCATCTGTGCCAACGGGACCGGTTGGCAGCCCGCTCCCGCCGAACACCACTGTCGGCGGCATCTAGCGCGGCTGTCTGGCTGAAAACTCCAAAAGAAAACGGGCCCCGGAACTCCCGGGGCCCGTCGTCTTTTGCGGAGGCGGGAAAAAGCTAGTTGAGTCGAACCTTGGTCGCCAGAAAAGGTATTCCCTGCTGCGCCGTAGTCGGGTTGAGGTACAAAGCACGGATCGCAACGGGCAAGGGATTGCTCAATCCGCTGATGCCTTGCGTCGTCCCTTCAAAGATCGTGCTGCCGGCATAGGTCGCAACCAGGGGCGAGAGGGTGAAGCCCAGATAGGTGGGCAATCCATTTATGGTGAAGTTGTTGCCCGTAACGACGTTTACGGTACCCGAGAGCCGCGAGTAACGCAGAAGCAAATTCGTTGCTGTCGCGTCGACCACACTGCCAGCCACCACATTGCTGACGTCCGCGCGCACAACTTGCCCGATCAGAATGTCGTTGGGGCCCGAGAAACCGGCTGTTAGCTGTCCAGTGGGTAGGAAACCCGTGTCCACGAAGAAAGTGGCGGTCGGACTCACGGTCAGACAGAGTCCGGCACCATAGGAGAGGCCGGTGAGTGTTGCGTTACTCGATGGCACCGCGCTATCCGCGAGAATCATGCCGATATTCGAGCCCCCGTTGCACGTGCTCGGGAAGATGACTCCCTCGATGGAATCCGTGCCACTCGTATCAAGCACGTCTATTTCCGTGGCATTGATCGCTCCCGCAGTGGAGAGCGCGGCTTGCACACTGACAACTATCTTGCCATTCGCGGAAATACAACTGGCAACGCTGGACGAACCCGTGCACAGGTTTTGTGGATCGTTAAACGTCGTTGAGCTAGTAATTGCCGCCGTCAGTGTGCCACGCGTCCCGGATTTCACGGTGATGCTGTTGCTGGCGGACGCGGTAACAAGACCACTGAAATCGTCAATGTTCGCCACGTTGCCGCTAGTGATACCAAGCGGGGCCGTCGTCGTCGCGGTGAGCACGTTAGCCTGCCCGAAGTCCACGGTGATTCCGTTGGCCGTCGTGATGGCGTTATTCAGATTAAAGTCCAGGCCGATCCATTGCTTTTGATTTGACGACAATGTGAGCGCCGACGGGAACGTGAACGTGATCGAGGTCGCCGCGCCCGCCGGAAGTGGGCACACAGCGTTGGCGGCGCATGTTCCGGCCAAACTCGTGATGCTCCCGCCGGACGCATTGATGAAAAGCCCGCTGGACGTGCCAAGCGTAACCTTGATCGCCGTGTAGCTGCCCTCGGGCACGGACACTCCGACGGCCACCGCTGCGGAATCCGACTGCAGGCGAGTCAGTTCAAAGTTTCCCCCCGAATACACCGAAACCGCACTGCCGGTAGTAGGCACGAGGCTGATCCCGGAAATGGGCAGAGTGAAACTGATCACGCCGACTCCCGCCGGTGGCGTGTCGGAGAGGGTTAGGTTAAGCGTCGCGTTACCGCTCACAGTGCAATTCGTCGTGCAAACCGCGGTCTTCAGGCCGCTGCAGGAGGTAAGGGCGAAAATCGCTGAAATTCCAAGGATAAGAAGGCCACGCTTTGAGTTCATGCAAACACCCCACGTCAAAATTAAACACCAGGCCGGGCGGGCTGTGTGGTCGGGATTTCCCCAAGAACACTCTACCGCCTGCGGCTGATCTGAGCCGCCAAGGAATCGCCTGGAGTGCCCAACTTCTAACGGTGGGGCGGAGATTACTCCAGAGACTCGCGCCCGGCAGGAGAAGTGCGGGCACCCCAGAAGAGCATGACCTCTTGTGCATTGCTCGAATTTGCATAGAGTTTTCCGGCTGCGCTGCGGGAACGGCCCCGCGGGATATGCTATCGTTACAAATTCAGGCTTTGATTCCCCGGGGATTGGGCAGGCTCTCTGGTAAAACGCACAACCAAATCGGATCTCCAGCAGGCCAATAGAAAGCGCAATGAAGCGGTTGCCGAGCGCGTGTACGTGCCGCTCGAAGAAGAGGCGCGCGCGCACGACGTCGAAGGCTATCCGGTCTCAGAACGCGGTGAAGTCACTCATCCATCGCCGGGCCACGCTGCAACAGTTCCCGCCAAAGGGACGAGCGAGCACGGTGCACAACCGACCATGGCCGCGATTTTCGGTCCCGGCGGCTTCCTCGAAAAAAGCATGATCGGCGGCTATGAACACCGCCCTGGCCAACTGCAAATGGCGGAAGCGGTGCACGATGCCTTCGAGAACCATCACCACGCCATCGTGGAAGCGGGCACCGGCACCGGCAAGACACTCGCCTACCTGTTGCCGGCGATCTGCAGCGGCCGCCGCGTGGTCATCTCCACGGCCACAAAATCGCTTCAGGAGCAGCTCTATCAGAAGGACGTCCCGTTCCTGCAAAAGCATTTCGCTCCCGAACTAAAGGTTGCGGTGATGAAGGGCCGCTCCAATTTTCTTTGCCTCGCAAAAATGCACGCCATGGCCGACCAGCCTGTCTTGCGCGGCATGGAGGAAGTGGACGCTTTCCGGCAAATCAAGGACTGGGCGCGCCTCACGGAATCCGGCGACCGCGCGGAACTCACCTTTTTGCCGGACGACTCCGAATTGTGGACGCGCATTGACGCGCGCCGCGACACCTGCACCGGCCAGAAGTGCCCCGAATTTCAGCAGTGTTTCCTGACCGCCATGCACCAGCGCGCCAAAGACGCGGACCTGATTATCGTCAACCATCACCTCTTTTTCGCCGACCTGGCCCTGAAAAAGGATGATTTCGGCAGTATCCTTCCCGAGTATTCCGCCGTGGTGTTTGACGAAGCCCACGAGATGGAAGACGTCGCCAGCGACTACTTTGGCCAGCAAATCTCCAATTTCCGCTTCGAGGAGCTTGCACGCGACGCCGATCACACCATGCGCCTCACGCACCAGGGAACTCCCGCGCTGTTGCGCCGCACCCAGCGCATCCGGGAAAGGAGCCGCAGCTTCTTTGACGCATTTCCGCCGCGCGATGGCCGTTTTTCCTTTTCCCGCCACGAGCGTGAGGCTTTTCTCGAGCAGAACCGCGAAGCCTACGACGCGCTAGTCAACTCCTTGAAGGCATGGAGACGGAATTTGCCGCCCTCGCCCAGAAACCCGAAGAGCTGCTGCGCATCGCCCGCCGCAGCTTTGAAGTGCGCCAGGAATTGGCGTTTCTCTTCGAGTCCAACGAGAAGAATTACGTTTACTGGTTTGAGCGCAGGAACAAAGGCGTCTTCCTTGCGGCCACCCCGATTGACGTCAGCCAGATCTTGCGCGAGCGCCTCTTTGAACCCTTCGACACGGTCATTCTTACGTCCGCCACCCTCACCGTCGCTGGCCGCTTCGAGTTCATCCGCCAGCGCCTCGGCCTGGACCACGTCAAGGAAAGCGGCCTTCCCCCTGAATTTCACTACGAGGAGCAGGCGCTGCTGTACCTCCCGCAAAAGATGCCCGATGTGCGTGACCCCGGCTTTGCACCCAAGGCTGCGGACGAAATTGTGGAGATGCTGGAACACAGCCAGGGCCGCGCCTTTTGCCTCTTTACCAGCTATGCCCAGATGAACGATCTGTTTGAGCGGGTCAGCGAGCGGCTCGACTTTCCTCTGCTCCTCCAAGGAACGGCGCCGCGCTCTGTGCTTCTCGAACGTTTCAAGAACACCCCGAATGCCGTCCTATTTGCCACGTCCAGCTTCTGGCAGGGCGTGGACGTGCCCGGCGACCAGCTTTCTTGCGTCATCGTTGACCGTTTGCCCTTCGCGGTCCCGAGCGACCCCATAGTGGCCGCACGCGTCAGGGCCTTGCAGGAGGACGGGCGCAATCCCTTTGCGGAATTTCAGGTGCCCCAGGCCGTTCTTGCTTTGAAACAGGGCTTTGGCAGGCTCATTCGCTCCAAGACCGACCGCGGCGTCCTGGCCCTCCTGGACACCCGCATCCAACGTATGCCCTATGGTAAAATTTTCTTGGAGTCTTTGCCGCGCTACCATAGGACCCACGATCTTGCGGAGGTTGGGCGATTCCTAGCTGCGGCAAGTCCAGCTCACAAACGAAAAGCCTTCAAGGAAGCAGGCTGAAACCAGATTGGCGTTTCGACGCAAGGGGAAGAAAGCAACCTCATGTTTGAAGTCAGCGTGGAAGAGACATTTTCCGCCGGGCATGCCTTGCGGGGCTACAAGGGGAAGTGCGAAAACGTCCACGGGCACAACTACCGCGTGCAGGTCACCCTGGAGGGGCCGCAACTCGATGCCATCGGCCTGCTCATCGATTTCACCGAACTCAAGCGCGTCATCCGCAATGTCATCCACCGATTGGATCATCAATTCATCAATGATCTGGAGCCTTTCACTACCGTGAATCCCACGGCGGAAAATATGGCGAAGTATTTTTACGATGAGGTCACCGGCCAACTGAAGGGATTGCCGGGCGGCGCGCGCGTGACTGACATTGTCATCTGGGAGACAGACACGGCCCGTGCGCGTTATCGTCCCGGGGCCTGAGGCACGCCGTAGTCAGGGGAAAGCATGAACAGCTCGCTCTTCATCATTCTGATTCCCGCTTTGCTCGTGGCCGCGGGCTACATTTTCGTCCTTCGCCTGATGGGCATTGCCCCCGGCTACCTGCGCTTGATCGTCGCCATGGTGCTTTTCTTTGGCGGCATGTACTGGCTTTCGCGGCGCTCGGGTAAGAAGGCCAAAACCGTCGGCCAGTAGAGCTCCTCAACCCATTTTGGGCGTCTTATGCACATCACAGAAATTTTCAAATCGATTCAAGGCGAAGGAAGCCGCGCCGGCCTTCCGTGCATCTTCGTTCGCTTCACGGGATGCAATTTGCGCTGCACCTGGTGTGATACGGCCTACGCCTTCCACGGCGGCCAGGAAATGACCGTGGGCGAAGTCCTGGCGCGTGTCGATGTTCTCAGCAGGCGCGCCGACACCGGGAAAGCAGGTGTACAGCTTGTGGAGCTCACAGGTGGCGAGCCGCTGCTCCAGGAGGAAATCTATCCTTTGGCCGAAGGACTTCTCGCCGCGGGATATGAGGTCATGATCGAAACCAGCGGTGAGCGCTTCGTCAGCCGCCTGCCCAAAGCCGTCATCAAGATCGTCGATGTAAAATGCCCAGATTCCGGCGAGCCCGATACCTTCGATTCCCGCAATCTTGCAGAGTTGGATCCCAAGGACGAGGTGAAGTTTGTGATTTCCAGCCGGCGGGACTACGAGTTCGCCCGCGATTTTACCCACGCCCACCGGCTCACCGAGCGCGTCAATCAAGTGGTCTTTTCCCCGGTGAGCGAAGACCCGCAGGGAAAGTGGCAGGGTTTGCAGCCGCGGCAACTCGTCGAATGGATTCTGGCAGACGGCTTGAGCGTGCGTCTGGGTTTGCAGTTGCATAAAATCGTCTGGGACCCGGCCATGAGGGGTGTCTAACAGGAATGCGCTTGCAGGTGAGCGGATGACGAATCGCGGCAAGTCCGTCGTACTGCTTAGCGGCGGCATGGATTCGTGTGTATGCACGGCCATTGCCCTTGAGGAACATGGCGCCGGCAATGTCGCCTTGCTGCACGCCGGCTACGGGCAGAGGACCCAGAAACGCGAGCGGCGCGCCTTCGAGGAGATCGCCGGCTTCTATGGCGTGAGCGAAAGACTCGTCGTCCAATTGGATCATTTCCGGGCCATCGGCGGCTCCGCTTTAACAGATAAGGAGATTGCCGTTCCGGAGAATGAGTTGGGCGCGTCAGGACCGGGCGGAAGTGAAATTCCCGTCACCTACGTGCCTTTTCGCAATGCCCATTTTCTGAGCGTGGCGGTGAGCTGGGCGGAGGCCATCGGCGCCCAGGCCATCTACATCGGTGCGGTCGCCGAAGACAGCTCCGGCTATCCCGACTGCCGGCCGGAATACTACCGCGTATTTCAGGAGCTGATTAGGGTGGGCACGCGCCCCGAAACGCACATTGAGATGGTCACGCCGGTGATCGGCATGAGGAAAAGTGAGATCATCCGCCGGGGTTTGGCTTTGGGGGCCCCGCTGCATCTGACGTGGTCCTGCTACCAGGGAGAAGAGTTGGCTTGCGGGGCCTGTGACAGCTGCCTGCTGCGGCTACGCGCCTTCGCGGAAGCCGGCCTCCCCGACCCCATCCCGTATCACAGTGTGGTTAAGGCAATACCTTAAGAATGTGACGCCGGTCATTGGAATCGGCCGCAGATGGGTGATAATAGAGGAAACCAGCCGGAGAACCGAGGCTGGCGCTCCTCAAAGACAAAAGGAGAGTGGAGCATGTTGAAATCAGTTAAGGCGTATGCGCTCGCCGCTCTGTTGACGCTTGCGCTCATCAGTTTCTTTGTACCGCGGGCGACCGCGCAATTCAACGGAACGATTCAGGGAACAGTTTTGAATTTTGAGGGCAAGCCCTTCGCCGACCTGCTTGTCGATCTCAAGGGCGAACAGGGCAGCGCTAAGGAAACAAAGACCGACGCGGGCGGAAAATACATTTTCAATAACCTCAGAGGAGGGAAATACACGCTCACCTTCCACGCTCCCGAGCTGCAACAGCCCTTTGAAGTGCAGGCAACCGCTCAAAACTCCGGCCCGACCGACGTTAGCCTGAATTTCAAGGACATCCTCGAAAAGCAAAGTCCCGAGGCTGCCGCCGCCTTTAAAAAGCGCCAGGAAGAGCAGCAAAAGACCGTCGGTATGAAGGAACACTTCAGCAACGGCCTCGCCTTCCTCGATCAGGAACGCACCGCAAAGGGAGAACTTGCCAAAGTTCCCGCCGATCAGCGCGACCAGGCCAAACAGCATATTCTGGATCTCTCCGACAAGGCGATCGCCGAGTTTCAAGAGGCCAACAAGGTGGCTCCGGAAAAGGATCCCAACCATCATCTCTTCTGGGCGCGCATGGGCGAAGCCTACGATCTGGCCGGGCGAAACGATGATGCCGTCAACGCCTACCAGCAGGCCGTCACCTTGAAGCCCGATAATGCGAGTTACTACAATAATCTCGGTAACGTGCTCGCGCGCGCCGGCAAAATCGACGATGCGCGCGTCGCTTACACCAAGAGTGCGGAACTCGATCCCCCGAACGCCGGCTTTGCCTGGCGCAATTTCGGAATCAGCTTGTATCAGTCAAACCGTATGCAGGAAGGCGTCGAACCCCTCAAGAAGGCCGTCGAAATCGATCCTAAGAATGCGCAGTCCTGGTATCTTCTGGGCGCCTGCCTGGTAGCCTCTGCCGATTACAAGCAAGTGGGCGACAAAGTGGAAGTCACGCTAAAGCCTGGAACGATCGAGGCCTACCAGAAAGCCCTTGAGCTTGACCCCAACGGGACCTGGGGCAAGCAGGCAAAGGATGGGCTGGAGCAGGTGAATCAACTTACCGGCGGCATCGAAACCAAGGTCGGCTCAAAGAAGAAGAAGCCGTAATTCGGCGCTCTCGATCTAGACGGAGAGACCGGCTCTGCTCTCGCGGAGCCGGTTTTGTCTAAGCGGTCTCCTTCGACCAAAAGAGCAAACAATCCGCGAAATATCGAAGCAGCATCGCACCATGCGGGGCGAGGAAGCCCTCCCTGTGATTGTCCCGGGCCATTTCGTTTCGATACGAGCTCAACTGTGAGTCAGCGTGCCCGTGGTCTTCGTCCGGCGGAGTGCCCAGGCAAAGGCAGCCATCGAAGCGGGCAGCAAGATGGCCGCGAAAACGAGCAGCAAGAGCAGCGGCCTGCCGATTGCCAACAGGCTTGCGCCATCCAGCAGAACCGCCCGCATGGCATCCAGCGCATACGTGATGGGATTGATCCTGGCGATGAATTGCAGCCAGTCCGGAAGGATGCTTACGGGGAATAGCATGCCCCCTACCACGCTGGAGATTCCCAGAAGAAACCACTTCGCGGGATTTCCGCGTTTGAAGAGCAGCAGGTAGGCTGCGGAGAGAACCCCTAAACCAGAAAAAGCCAGCAGCGTCGCGAGCAACACGGCAATCACTCCGATCCAGTTCGCTCTTCCCAGCGGAAAATGGAAAAGGATCGCGCCCCAGCCGAGATACACGGCAATGCGCAACGTCGTGGCCGCAAAGGGATAAACGGCGGACCCTGCCAGAATTACCGGCAGAGAGACCTGCGTAACCAGCAATGGTTCCAGTGTCCCCGTGTCCCGCGCTTCCAGGAGGCTGCGATCGAAGCTGTCCAGCGCCGCATTGAGATAGTCGAAAAATACGAATCCCACCAGCGAGTAAGCGAAATATGTGTTTCCCTGCGGCAGCGCCTGGCGCAACTCCGGCGAATCCACAAAGCGCGCCACATAGTAAAACATCGCTGCGCCAAACAGCGCTTCGATCGCCTCCAAAATAAACGGGCTGCGGTATGTGCCGGCGATCCGGAGGTCGCGTTGAAAAAAGAGAAAAAGATCACGAAGGGTGCGCATCATGCGGGGCGGGCCTCCACATCGGGAGGTACGGGGCTCCCCGTAAGCCGGAAGAAAACCTGCTCCAGGGAAGACGCCCCCACCTTGGCCCTAAGCCTGGTGGGCGTGTCAAACGCAATTAGCGCGCCTTCCTGTAGAATCGCCACGCGATCCGCGAGGAGTTCGATTTCCGGCAGGGAGTGCGAGGCAAAAAGAAGAGAAGTGCCGTGCCCGGCGAGGACTTCAGTCTTCAGAAAGCGGCGGAACTCCAGCGCGGCAATGGGATCCAGGCTGCGCGTGGGTTCGTCGAGCAGCAGAACTTTGGGTTGATGAAGCAGCGCGCGCAAAAGGCTGAGCCGCTGGATGGTGCCGGACGAGAGCGAACGTGTTTGGCGGTCCAGCGCTTCGCTCAATTGAAACCGCTCGCCAAGGACCCGCGTGCGCTCCTCGATTGTGGCGTCGGAAAGATGATTGAGCCGCCCGAAGAAACGCAGGTTCTGTCGCCCCGTCAGGCGCGAGTAAAACCCCAGATCGCGGCCCGCGTGGTAGCCGATTCGGCGTCGCACCGCAGCCGGGTTGCTCACCGCGTCATGGCCATCGACGTGCGCACTGCCACGCGTCGGGAGCAGCAGAGTCGCCAGGACCCGTAGCAGCGTCGTTTTCCCTGCGCCGTTCGCACCCAGCAGGGCAACCGCCTCGCCTTCTGCCACCTCCAACGAAATGCCGCGCAACGCCGGGGAACTGGGCGCGGTAAACGGCTGCAGAAACGCGCGCCAGCCGCTGTACGTGGGCGGAAACCACTTCTCAAGAGAATCAATTACGATGCAAGGGACAGACACGCTTGATTTTATAACCTGCCTGTCGCAATTAGACAATCGGCAACCTGCTGTTTTTGCCGCGACGCGGTAGCGGGTCAGTCTCCGGCCAGGCGATTTATCGCGCACATGGCTGCCCGTTCATATGACCTGCCAATTGATACCTTTTTCAGCTATATTAGTCCGTTTGGCTCTGCCGTGAGACGCACCTTGAAATAGAACGCTTTCGCGATGTGCCTTGCAATTTCGCTGGGGTCAGGTCGTTTTGGCGGCGCAGTCGAGGGAAGCAAAGCCATGCACAAACACACAATTCGACTCGCAGCAGTTGCAATCTTCGTGATTGGGCTGATGGCCCCGGCAGTTTGGGCCCAAAACACGGTGCAAACCGTTGCCGGCGGCGGGCCGAACAATCTCCCCGCCTTGAAGTCGAGCCTGGGTTTTCCCGCCGCAGTCGCCATCGATGGCGCGGGGAACGTTTACGTCGTCGGTCTTCACTCTGAACGGGTGTTCAGGGTGGATACCACTGGGAACGTCACGGTCGTGGCGGGCAGTGGAGCGCGTGGAGGCTTCTCCGTCGATGGCGGCCCCGCCATCAACACCAGCCTTGCATATCCCACCGGCGTGGCCGTGGATAGCGCCGGCAACATTTTCATTGCGGAGAGAAGCTATTGCAGGATTCGCGAGGTCTCCGCCCAGACAGGGAACATCTCGACCGTCGCGGGCACGGGCAGTTGTTGGTTCACCGGCGATAGCGGGCCGGCCACCAGCGCCCAGCTGAATGATCCCTCCGGCGTGGCCGTGGATCGCTCCGGCAACATCTTCATAGCGGATACCAACAACTGCCTGGTTCGTGAGGTTTCCGCCTCCGCCGGAGTCATCTCCACCCTGGCTGGAACGCTGCCAGATACAACCGGGTTGTTACATTGCGGGTACTCGGGGGACGGCGGGCCGGCCACCAGCGCCAAGCTTGGATTTCCTAACGGCGTGGCCGTAGATGGCTCCGGGAACATCATCATTGCAGATACCACTAATTGCGCGATTCGCAAGATTTCCGCCTCCGCCGGCACCATCTCCACCGTGGCGGGCACGGGCAGTTGTGGATACTCCGGCGATGGAGGACTGGCCACGAGCGCCCAACTCAGCGCGCCCTACGGGGTATTTGTGGATCGCTCCGGAAACCTCTTCATAGCGGATACCAACAACTGCCTGGTTCGTGAGGTTTCCGCCTCCAACGGCCACATCTCCACCGTGGGGGGCGACTACAGCCTCGGATGTGGATACTCCGGCGATGGAGCTTCGGCCACCAGCGCCCAGATCAACCAGCCCTACGGCGTAGTCGTGGACAGCTCAGGAGACATCTTCGTCGCGGATTACCAGAACTCTGTGATCCGCGAAGTTTCTGCCTCTACCGACAACATCTCCACCTTCGCCGGCGTGGCCATGCCCGATCCGAACCACGTGGGCCAGATGATCGGCTTCCCCGCCTATAGCGGCGATGGCTACCCTGGCATGGATGCAGAGCTCGCCTTTTATAACGCTACTCCTTGGTCCGCAAGTCTGGTTACGGACCGTGCTGGGAACGTGTTTATCGCCGATACGGCCAACAACGTCATCCGCGAGGTGTCCGCTTCCACGGGAATCATCACCACGGTGGCCGGAAACGGCTTCATCGGCTTCTCCGGCGACGGGGGCCCAGCCACCAGCGCTACGCTCTTTTACCCCAGGGATGTGGCTGTGGATGGCTCAGGGAACATCTTCATCATGGACAGCGGTAATTGTGTGGTTCGCAAGGTCTCCGCCTCCACCGGTATCATCTCCACCGTGGCGGGGACGCCGCCAGACAGCTCCGGCAATTATTATTGCGACTTTTACGGCGACGGCGGCCCAGCCACCGGCGCTGAGTTATATCCCATCGACTTGTTGGTGCCCGCAGGAGGCGTGGCCGTCGATGCCTCCGGCAACCTCTTCATCGCCGACTCCGGTAATAGCGTGATTCGCGAGGTTTCCGCCTCTACGGGAATCATCAACACTGTAGCCGGAATCCCGCTCAGCCTCGTCGTCGGCGGCGGTGATGGTGGCCCCGCTACTAGTGCCACGCTGAATACTCCCTACGGCGTGGCCGTGGATAGTGCCGGCAACCTCTTCATCGCGGACACCTGGGACTACGAAGTCCGCGAGGTAATGGCGGTCAACGGCAACATCTATACCGTCGCCGGCAACATAACTTTGGGCCAGGGCTTTTCCGGTGACGGCGGCCCCGCCACCTCAGCCCAGCTTCGCAACATCTTCGGCGTGTTCCTTGACCCCGCAGGCAATCTCTTCATTCCCGACCCCGACAGTTGCGTGATTCGCGAGGTTTCCGCCTCCACAGGCAACATCGCTACCGTGGCGGGGACGTTCAACAGCAACGGCGGTTATTTTTGCGGATATTCTGGCGATGGTGGGCCAGCGTTGAGCGCCGTCTTTGATTCTCCATCGATCGTCGCGGGAGGTACTTCCGGGGACCTGGTGGTGCTGGACAACATCCGCGTTCGCTCCGTGGCGGGCTTGGTCGGAGCGCCCACCGCTGCCGCCGTCGCTTTTCCCAACCCTCTGGCGTTCCCCAGTGAACCGCTGGGATCATCCCACACGTTTACTGTAATGCTCAGCAACCGAGGCTCCTTACCAACGAGCGTCTCCACCGTGGTCATTTCCGGCACGAATGCCTCCGACTTCTCGGAAACGGACAGTTGCGCCGGCCATTCCCTTGCGGGCGGTGGCGGCTCCTGCGAAGTCAACGTGAAATTCACCCCATCAGCTGTCGGCTCGAAGAGTGCACTGCTCACCATGACCGACACCGCAGGCACGCAAACCGTCAACCTCTCCGGTGCGGGCTTAGATTTCCTGATAGGGCCCGCTCCCGGGGGTTCGCTAGTCGCCACCGTGACCCAAGGCCAGACGGCGACGTACTCGTTGCAGGTGAGCGCCACGGGCGGAACGTCCGGTGGCGATGAGATGAGCGTTGCCATCACCTGCTCGGGAGCCCCGCCCAAAGCCACTTGTTCGGTGTTCGGGCCGGTTATGGCTACCGTCGCGACCCCAGGCGCATTTACCGTGTACGTTAGCACCGCGGCTCCCACGCAGTCCTGGATCCCGCCTGCGGGCGGTCCCAGGACGCGCGTTCCGCTGGCCGTGCTGGCCTTCAGCATGGCCCTGCTGTTGGCCTTCAGGCTCTGCGCCTGGGTGCACGGCTCGACTGCATGGCGTCGGCATTCGCCCAGCTACCAGATGGGCTTGGCTCGGCTGGACTTCGTGGCCCCCATGCTGCTCGCCATCATCCTGATGGGCTGCGGGGGCGGTGGCAATAGCTCGCCAGCCCCTCCTCCGCCGTCGGGCGGCACGCCAACCGGGAACTACACCTTGACGATCACCGGCACATCGAACGGCGTGAGCCACTCGCAGACCTTGACCTTAACCGTAAATTGATATGCGATGGCCCCGAGGAACGCGTAAGAATTTGAACCGGTTGAGCCACTGCGCTGCAAGTTTCTTCTCGCGACCATACACGAAGCTCTTTGGAATCCTTTCGATGTTGTAGGCTTCGTGAACCTTTTGGGTTCGGATCGAATCCAGCCAGCGGAGTCAGGCCAACTCCCGATTATCACGCTAGCCGGAAACTGACCCACTATCCGCAGCGTGCATGGCTTGCGAAGCCATTCCCCGGTAAGATACTCGCGGAGCATGTACATTGAGCCCGAATCGCCCCTCCGTCCTCCCTGGCACCAGGGGCAGGAGAAGCACTGGATGATGCAATTCGCCAATCGCGTGATCGTTCCCAAGCACGTCCTCGTGCAGCATCTTGACGGAGAATCCGTTTTGCTGAACCTGGAAACGGAAATGTATTTCGGCTTGGACACCGCGGGAACGCGCATGTGGGAGCTGCTCACGTCCTCTCCCAGCATTGACGCAGCTTACACCAGGCTCAAGGAAGAATTCGAGGTGGAACCCGAACTCTTGCGCACCCATCTTACCGAACTGTTGAGCCGCCTACAGGAACATGGCCTGCTCGACATTGCGAGCGACAATGTGGGAACCATTCCAGCGGTATAAAGCGCTGGATCCCGTAGCCCGGAAGATATTTCGACGCGCCGCAGTACTTCTTCCTCTCGTCGGGATGTCTCTGCGCGTGCGTGGTTACAAGAAGACGCAGGAGTGGCTGCAGGCCCGTTTGGGGCGCCGCAACCCGGCCTTGCCGCAATCCGCCAGCAGCAAGGACATCGTGGAGAAGACTTGCCGCATGGTTCGTGCCGCCGTCCACTACGGGATACCCGGAGTGAGCTGCCTCGAAACATCACTCACCCTCTGGTATCTGTTGCGGCTGCAGGGAATTTCCGCCAGCGTGCGCATTGGTGTTCGCAAGCACACGAACCTTTTCGAAGCGCATGCCTGGGTTGAGCACGAAGGCGCCGCCCTCAATCAGTCGGAGGAGGGCCACCGCCACTTTGCCCCATTCCACAGCACTTTCCACGGTCCGCCGAAGGAAGAGCCATGAGCGGCTTCTTTGGCGTCCTGCGGCCGGACGTAGCGCTCTCCGGGAGCGCGCCTTATTCCATGTGAGCATGGCCGGCGGCGGCCGCTGCGCTTGCTACGCAAGTACGGTCCCGACGCCTGAGCTTCCCTTTTGTCGGGCAGAAGGTGCATGCCGGCAAGAATCTATTCTGCGGGCGTTTCCCCAAAGCAAAGGACCCGGCCGGCAATCTACGCAAGCCGGGCCTAGCCATCGAGATTCTTATTCTTTATATGTTTGTGTGCTCCGAAATGTGGTGCGGCTGCTTCGGCTCGGGAGCGGGAAACTCGACAGTCAACGACAATTCGCTCCGGTTGCGCAGCAAGCCCAGCTTCACTGTCTTTGCGTCTTTCTTCAGCATCAGCTTTTCGCGAAGCTCGCTGGCACTCCGGA
>Ga0187861_10001893_pt1 | contig 20493 bp, 10 predicted proteins | sample June2016WEW_10_1_3_FD_132986 | JGI IMG/M metagenome (GOLD analysis project Ga0187861, IMG submission 132986) | Peatland microbial communities from SPRUCE experiment site at the Marcell Experimental Forest, Minnesota, USA - June2016WEW_10_100 | ecosystem: Environmental > Terrestrial > Soil >...
GAAATTCGGCGACAGGCAACGAATTGCCAGTTGAATCACAATTTGACCTGAATGCGTGCAGGCAATTCGTTGCCTGTCGCCGAATTTCTAAAAGGAGGACGCCGATGCAAGCCAAGGGAGCGATCACTGCGAGCATGTTGATGTTTATCATGGCCACAGTCGCATCACTCGCCGCGCAACAGCCGCAGCCTCAGAAGACGGCGACTTTTTCAGTTGAATCGCAGCTGGTACAGATATTCCTCACCGTTCAACAAGGTTCACGCCGCGTCACCGGTTTGGATGTAACCAAATTCAGTCTGGCGGAAGACGGCAAGACCCAGCCTATCGATCACATGGACAGCGAGCAGGCTCCTCTTCAAGTGGCGCTGCTTCTCGACACCAGCGAGAGCATGACCAATTCCTTGAAGGAAACCCAGGAAGCCGCCACATTGTTCGTTCAGTCTCTGAAGCCAGGCGATCGCGTTACGCTGATCCCCTTCAATTCGAGCATCCACGCGATTCCGCAATTGACGGACGATTTCGAGCCGATCCTGAGCGGGATCCGCGGCACCAGGGCAGAGTTCAAGACGAAGCTGTACGATGCAATTTTGTATGCCATGAAGGTCCTGAGCGATAAGGAGGGACGCAAGGCCATCGCAGTCTTTTCCGATGGAGAGGATACGGCGAGCACGGCTACGCTTCCCCTCGTTCTGAATGCGGCCTCACGCTACGGCTACCCGATCTATGCAGTCTGCGCCGGCTCGGAAACCAGAAATCAGGCCTACCGGCAGATATTGCGACAGATGACGGAGACAAACAGCGGTAAAGCGTACTTTGCCGAGAACTCCCGCGATCTGGGTCCGGCCTTCCTTGAGGTTTCCGCTGAGCTCAGGGCGGCCTACGTGCTCTATTACTACACTCGTCTGTCCCCTGACGATCGTTGGCATGAGCTGCTCGTGAACGTCGCCGATCCCCATTACAAGATCTTCGCGCGTAGAGGATTTTTCCTTGCCAGGGCCGGCAGCGCCGCCGCCCTTGCAAAAAACCTGGAGAAAGTGCCTGCGCAGGGTGTTGTCGACGCTGCCGCTGCAAAGGAGAGCGCCAAGGCGGCATTGAACGAAGTGATAACACCCCCCGCGGTTCCTCGTCCCGCGGACCGTGGATCGGCCGACAATTCCGACGTCACCGTTTCCACTTCGAACTCCAAGATCCCAACATTCAAGGTTGAGTCGCGCCTGGTCGAAGTGCCGGTCTTTGTGGAGTCCACGAATGGAAAGGCGCCGCCGCTGTTTGCGGCGAAGGACTTTAACATTTCTGAGGACGGCAGCCGCAGAGATGTCGCCTACTTTAAGGGCGCCCTGAACATGGAGGATCTGCCCAAGGCACGCGATCTTGCCATGAAAACTGCCGGAACGGCGGCATCTCAGGACAAGCCCTCATTAAACCCGAGCAACGGCACTGAACTGACGCTCGGCAAATACTACCTCGTGCTGGACGATGTGACGACAGACGTAACTACCTTTCCTCAAGTCAAGAAAGCCGCCGAAGATCTGGTGAGGAGATACCATAACCCGATCCAGCCCTTCACGGTCTATTTCACAAGCAAGGGGCGCGGGAGTTCACCGCCTGGCGACATCGAAACCATGGTGGCGGAAATCTGCAAGGCGAACGCTCGTTCGAACCGGGTCGCCGGCGAGCCCGATCCCATCACCGTATATGAAGCAGTCTTGATTGACAGGGGCGATCATCAAACCCAGGAATTGGGTGAACTCCGCACGGCTGCGCAGCTGTCGTTGAGATACCAAAACAGCCTCGGGACAGTCGAGGGCGCGTGTGATGCCCCGCCCGTAGCCATTCCGGCTGCCGGTGTGCGTGGGGGAGCGGTCCTTACCTGCGATCCCCAAACCAACAAACCGGTTATCCAGGCCACGCTTCAAGGCAAAGTCGCCGAACTGATCACGCGAAATGCCGGTTACGCGAACGCTGCCTTGGATGGATTACGGGAAGTCGTTGCTCTGGTCGCTGCCGACAAGGGGGATTACTCGAAGACGGTCATCTTTATCTCGCCGGGGTTTGTCACAGGCAAGCTCAGCCGGGGCGATGTGTCAAGTCCGTTGCAGAGTATTGCGGCCGAAGCCCAGCAACATCGCGTCAAGATTCTTACGGTCGACATCGGTGGAGCCGCTTCCGAAACACCGGAGGTGGAACACGCCCTCGGAGCCATGACCGATGCGCCTCAACTATTTCAGATAATGGAATCCCACGTAACCGCGTCCCAGTTCGAAAAATCATCTTCCCTGGATACGCTCTCTCTGGGGAGCGGCGCCAGACGCGTCAAGGCGGATAACGATATTGCTGCAGCCGTCAATTCTGCCTTTTCATCGAGCGGCGCGCTCTACTATCTCGCATTTCTGTCTCGACAGCCCGCCGATGGCCGGTACCACAGAATCGCGGTGTCTGTCTCCTCGCGTTCCGTGCGCCTGCGCGCGCGCCAGGGCTATTATGCGCGTCCACAGACGGAACCTGTCTCAGCGCCTGCAAGCGGCGCTTCCAATGAGGAAGTGAATGCGGTGCTGGCGAAGGCCGATGAGGCCATGAAGAACCACGACTATGCGGCTGTCGCCCATGCGCTCGAGGGGCTCAAGTGGAAATTCCAGGATAAGCCGGATTTCTGGTACAACCTGGGTGTCGCGTATTTCAATCTGAAGGACGCACTGAAGGCGGCGGAGGCGCTCCAGCAGGCCTGGGCTCTTTCCCCAGAGGATCGCATGACGGGTCTGATGCTCTCGCGCGCTTTTGCCGCTGCCGGCAATGACGACGCCGCTGTACAGACGCTGCAGACTCTGCGCGCGCGGAATCCGCTGGATCTCGAACTCCTAATTCAACTGGGAAGAGTGTACGAAGCGGCATCCAAACCCGCCCAGGCATATGAAGTTTACCGCAGCGTGCTGGACCTCAGTCCGTCGCTGCCTTTGGACTTTTACGTCGTCCTCATTCGAACCTCTGCGCTTCTGGGGCGCTATCCGGAAGCCGGCATCTTCGTCGATGCGTACCGTAGCCGCGGAGGGGCAGAGGAAGTCATTTCCCCCTGGACACGCCTGATCCGGAGATAGGTGCCGGACCCAATAAAGCCCTTGAATCCAGTAAAGAGGAAGAACGCCGCGCTGGGGCGCGGCGATCCCAGCCACTCCTCGGTGGTGCGACGGCAGATACATTTCCTGGGGGATCTCAGGAAAGGCGCAGTAACCTCGAAATACCATGCAATCAATTCTACCGGTCAAGGCATCATTTCGAGGCTATGGCGCCTGGCCCGAAATCAGGTCCACAAGACAAACGCCCGGCGTCAAAAGCAGGGCGTGACCCGCGTTTGGAAATTCATGAACCTGCGAGCCAGGAATGCGGGCTGCCATAAAATGGGCCTCCTTGACGGAAGGCACAACCTTGTCCTTCCCCGACGCCAGCAATGTTGTCTGCACCTGAACCTCAGAAAGGCGCGGCCTCAAATCGATTTCCTTTACAAGCTCGAGGCGGCGCCGGAAGGATGCCGCATGAACATGCCCGACAATTTCCCGAAAGCGCTCCCGATCTTCTATCATGATTCCCTCCCATTGCAGGGTGCGATCGACAAGATAGGTCTTAAGCCGTTCGACAACCTTGAAGGCCTGGAGCGGGTAGAAGACCCGTGCGAGACGAATGCGCATCCGCCGGCGATAATAGGGGAAGGCATTGACGAGCACGAGGTGCCGGACCCGTTCCGGATAGCACAAGGCATAATCCAGCGCAACGAGGCCGCCAAATGACTCTCCTACCAGCAGGATTGAACGGACCGGTTCTCTTGAGGTCTCATTGCCGAGGTCACGAGTGAGGTCCGCGAGTTCGAAGGCCGCCTTCGTTCCAAACTGCCAAGGGAGCACGCGGTATCGCGCGGACAGGGCGTCCAGCTGCCGGTAGTACAACTTTCCCGTCCCGTCCAGTCCCGGGATTAGCAGCGCCAGCGGCTTGGTGTTGTCCTTCGTGTCAGACATAGCGAATCAAGAAAAGGATTTGCTTCTTATACCGCGAAGATCCAAAGGATGACACCGTTTTCATGCGCTTTGGTATGGGTGCCGGCCTTGTTGGACTTCAGCAGAGCCTTGCAGCTATCCGGGCAGGCCTTTACGGGCGATGCTCTCCATCACTTCGCAGAAACGGTCCAATTCCGAAAGAGTCGTGAACACGTTTGGAGTGATGCGCAGGCCCTTGAACTCGGGATGCACGATGGGCACCGTGAAGATCTTGTGTTTATCCATCAGATAGGTGGCAATCGCACCGGGATCGATTCCGGTCACCTCGACATTGGTGATTCCGCAGGACTGCTGGTCGTCAAAGGATGTATTGAAGCGGATGCGAGGCACATCCTTGAGCTTGTTCATCCAATATCGCGAGAGAAAGCGCAAGCGCGCCTCCTTGCGCTTGGCACCGAGACCCTGGTGGAATAGGACGGCCTCGCCGATGGCCAACCGCGGGGCTGCGGAGTGCGTTCCGACCTCTTCGAATTTGCGAATGTCCGCACCCTCCCTTTCCTCTGCGGCCATTAACGGCCAGATCTTCTTGATCCTGTCTCGTCTCACATAGAGAAGCCCGGTCCCCTTCGGAGCGTACAGCCATTTGTGAAGGCTGGTGCCGTAATAATCGCAACCCAGGTCGGACTGCTTGAAATCGAAGTGGGCGAAGGAGTGGGCGCCGTCGACAATGACCTCCACACCCTTCCGTCCAGCCATTTCGCAAACGGCCTTGACCGGAGTGATCTGGCCCGTGAGGTTCACCACGTGAGAGATCAGAATCACGCGCGTCCGGCTGGTTATTCCCTGCTCGAATGCAGCGGTGATCGCGTCGAGATTCTTTGGCGGGATCGCAATCGGGTCTTGTTTGCGCTGAGACGACCATTTTCTGAACTGACAGCCCCACTGTCCGAATCACGGAAATCGGTCCTGTCAGCCCTTGCGCCGTAGGGTCGGAGCCATTGATAATAGACATTTGTATTTTTTGCTTGACAGGGATATATACAGTGGTCTATATGTCGGCCATCAGGTTTACCAAGGCAACAATTAGAAAGGGCTGTGCATGAGCAACAAAAATGTTCCTGCGGCTGAACTTGATGTGCTGGTCTGCCTGCAACGGCTGGGGAAAGCGACCGTGAGTGATATTCGTGAAGGCATCCGGCAAATCCGGCCCATGGCTCACGGTTCCGTCGTAAACCTCCTCAAGAGGCTCGAAGCCAAATCCCTGGTCACCAAGGCGAAAGGACCAGTGGGCAAGGCATTCGTCTATAGCACCACCCGGCACGCCGGGTTGGTACATCAAAACCTGCTGGGAAGGCTGGTGAATAGGGCGTTTGGCGGCGACAGCCTGGCGCTGGTCGCTTCCCTGTTTGAATCGAAGCCGCCGGATCGCGAGCAGATTGCCAGGCTGGAGAAGCTGTTGAATGAACTGAAAAAGAAGTAGCGCGGACGCGAGGACCATGATGGACGCGATCAATACTGCGGCTCAGGTCTGGTACCGGTACATGACGAGCGCTGCCGTGCAGGCGACCCTGCTGGCGCTGGTGCTCCTGGGAATCGTATGGGCCGGCAGGCGCCTGTCTCCAGCATTGCGCCACGCAGTGCTGATGATCGCCCTCCTCAAGTTTGTGATTCCGCCCACGCTCCCATTGCCCACCGGGCTATTCAGCCAGATCAAGCCGCATGCCTCATCGCAGTCAGCTCCGGCGATCCGCCACGTCGCGCCCATCGTCGACGATGCTCTGTGGCTTTCGGAAGATGTGCCGCCAGTCTCCGTGCCTGCGCCGGCCTCATCGATGCCATCGGCGCACAAGCACCCGCTCACGGCCAAGGCCTGGTTGATGATGATTCATCTGTTTGGCACCTTGTTGATCCTGACCCTGGCGGTTTATCAGAGGATCCGCCTGCGCAAGCTGGCGGGCAATGCAACTCCCGCGGAAGACCCTGATTTGTTGGCAATCCATGACGAGCTCTGCAAAAGCATGAAGTTGTTGCGCCGCCCGAGGCTGTTGCTTTCCAACAGGAATCATGCCCCGATGACTTTCGGGACCTGGAAGCCAGTGATTGTGCTCTCGCAGGATCTGGTGGCCGTTCTGCCCCTATCTGAGATCCGCGTGATACTGGGCCACGAGCTGGCGCACCAGCGCCGCTGGGACTTGTGGCTGAGCTGGCTGCAAGTGCCGATCGCAGCTGTCTGGTGGTTCAATCCTGTCTATTGGCTGCTTGCGCGCAAGATTCGCAGCGTGCGCGAGGACTGCTGCGACGATCTGGTCGTGGCCTCCGGTTTTGCCACAGGAGAAACCTATTGCGAAACTCTTCTGCAGGCGGCGCGGGTGGCCTCCGGAAATGCACTGGCCGGAGCATCCCTCGCCTACCTCGGTGAATCTCAACCTCTGCGCAGGAGGTTTCAACGCATCATGAGAACGAAATTCGTCACCAAGCCGAAGCTCGCCTGGGCAGGTTTGCTGATCGTGGTCTTGTTAGGACTACTGTTTCTCCCCGGGATCAGAAAACGCACGTTGCAGAGCGCTCCCGAAGACAAGGCGCCTCAGGGACGAACCGGCACGCCTGCACAAACAGCCGCCGTTCCAGAGACACCGATGCCGTTGTCGGCACCCGCAAGTGAACCGGCAAACCATCAGGTTCTCTTTCATGTCGTCGATGTCACGACGCACCGAGGAATCCAGGGGGCCTCGCTCCACGCGGGGCCGATCCTGGAGACTTCGGTGACTCTGCCGCCTCCGCTTGGCGGGGATCTGATCACCGATAAGGACGGGCGCTGTGCGGTGTCGGTACCACCTCCTACGGCAGTCACCGTGAGAGCTAATGGTTTCATCTCGCGGCGGATGCTGTTCCGTACCTACGATGATCTTCCGTCCGAATACACATTCGCGCTCGGAAAAGGTACTTCCATTGGCGGCTATGTTCACGATGAAAAAGGCGGGCCCATCAAGGATGTTCAAATCATTATTCAAGCCGGATACTTCTTTGCGCAAACACTGAAAGACACCGGCCGTGAAACGTCGAACAGTTCTCTGATTGTACAAACGGACGCAACAGGACGCTGGATCTGCAACGAGCTGCATCCCGAACTTGAATCCGTCAAACTCACCCTCACTCACCCGGAGTATGTACAGGCTGAGTATTCAACTCTGGCCATAGGTACTGCACCAGCTCCGCTCATCGTGGGCTTTGACGAACTCAAGGCTGCGAAGACGATCCTGACAATGAAATACGGTCTTTTGGTATCAGGAATTGTAAATGACGAGAATGGAAAGCCTATCGAGGGCGCATCCGTGGTTCATATCGAACGGCAGCATCGAATTTCAACGGCCATGACGGGACCAGATGGGCGGTTTCGCTTCGCCGATGGCCAGCCTGGAGATATGGCACTCAAGGTCCAGGCTGATGGGTACGCCCCTGAGATCAAGGCTATCCAGGCGGTGCCACGCATGCCGGAAATCGAGTTTACGCTGGGTAAAGGACAGATTGTAAGCGGCCGCGTCGTCGATGATGAGGGAAATCCTGTTGAGGGAGCCTCTATCTCGGTTCCAACTCCAAGCCGTGATGATGAAATCTCACCCCGATGGTGGGAGGCAAAAACCGATACCCAAGGACGTTTTCAATGGACGTCCGCTCCGCCCTTTCCTCTTAGCTATATTGTGGGCGCCGACGGCTTTAGGCCAAGACCATCTTCCCCTGACGATCTTCTCAGCCTGGAGCCCGGCAAAGAGCATGAAATCAAGCTCCAAAGACTGCCGGTAATGCGCGTTTCGGGGAAGGTGATCGATGCGGCTACGAAGATGCCGATCGAGAAGTTCAGGGCTACTGCCTATCCTTCAGGTTTGACTATCGGAACATGGGTTGAAGGCAGCGATGGCGCGTTTAGCCTCTCCCTGAACGGGTTGGGTCTTTTGGGACAGGCAGCTTCCAAGTATAACATCACGATCGAGGCCTCAGGTTATCGTCCGGACAATTCGCAGACCATCGAGTTCAAGAAGGGGGACTGGAAATTCGAATTTGCTTTGGCCAGAGGCGATGGACCTTCCGGTGTAATCAAACTGCCCAACGGCGAGCCGATCCCCGAGGCGAGTGTATTTCTTTGCGGTGGCTATGTAGTTAATTCGAATCCCAGTTTCAGCCAGGAAAAGGCGCCGATTGCTCCAGAAATAAGGGGAGTCAAATCTGTCTCGACGTCGGGCAGCCGCTCCTTTGCAAGCACCGTGACCGACCAAACCGGCAGGTTTTTGCTGGCGCCGGTGCTGGACCCTCTTACAGTTATCGCTACTCATGAAAAGGGCTTCGCGTCCGTGACCGTGGAGCAACTTGCAGCCTCGCAGGTTATCACCCTGCAACCGTGGGGGCGAGTTGAAGGGGTCCTTCGAATTGGAACCAAGCCCGTCGCCGGACAGACAGTGAATTTGCGCTCGATGCTTTATGGTCGAACAGCTGTACCGCCCGGCTTTCTGGTTCTTTTTGCAGCTCAAACCGACACCGACGGGAAGTTCATCTTCCCCAATGTTCCGCCTGGCGAGTACCTCATCGCACAAATACAGTCCGCACCGGAATCTCGCGAATCTCAGCGCGTTACGGCAATTGTTCGGGCTGGTGAAACCACATCCGTACTCTTGGGCGGCAGGGGCCGTCCGGTAATCGGACGCGTCGTTGCCGCCGGCGCGGATTCACCGGTCGACTGGAAAAATGCGCGTGGCATCATGACATTGAAAGTGCCGGAGGTGTCACGGCCCGATCCGCAGGACAGGGCCGGCAATTACGTCTGGTCCCAGACGGAGGCGGCGCAAAATTGGGCCCGCGCACAGCGCAGCTATCCCGTCGCAATTGCCGCGGATGGTTCCTTCCGCGTGGAGGATATCGAGGCAGGCGCGTACGTGTTGACGATCAGCTTGCGGATCCCCAATCCGGCTCAACCGACAGGTCTTGGCAAAACCGGCCAGATCACCAAAGAATTCACGATCGGCGAGATGCCGGGCGGCCGCAGCGACACCCCTATGGACCTCGGCACACTCACGATTCAGATCACAAGCACAACACTCGATGCGGCAGCCACATGGGAGGTTTTGTACAGAGCATCATAAATAATGCCGCACGCGAAAAATCATTTCGCGCCTGCAATTGTGCCGCGCCTTCGGCGCTCCATCTCTCTGGAATCCCTATCCCGGCCTTACGGCCGGGCCTATTCATTGCCGGTCCTTCGGACCTGAATCACAACGAAACCACACTGGCGGGCACCACAGGAAGCAAGTTCCGACTAAGCCTGTGGTTTCCCCCGAAGTGGGTCTGCATATGCGCGGAAGGATTCAGCTGCGGAGGTTCGCGCTGCGCAGCAGGGCGAGATAGCGTGGGTCTGTGCGCACGGGGTCGAATAGGGGTTCCATGACAAGGTTCATGATGGTCATTGGGTCACGCTCGTCTTCCACGGCACGTCTGGCCCACTCGAGAGCCTGATCCCATTCGTCGAGGCCGGCCATGGCGAACATGAAAGATTTCGCCGGCACATAGCCGAGTTCCGCGCGCTGTTCCAGCAGTCTGACCACCTTCCAGGCTTCGTCCTGCTTGCCGGCCCGCCCGAAGATATAGGCGCGAATCCCTATCGTCAGAGGGTTCTCAGCACCAACCGCTGATGTTTTCTCCACCACCGCAAGAGCTTCCTCCGGCCGCCCGCATTGAAGGTGCACCATGCCCATGATGCCATATGCAAAATAAAACGCGGGCTCGATTTCGATTACGGCCCGGAGGTGCTTGATGGCGCGCTCATATTGCCTCAGGCAATAGATGAAATAACCGAGAACCCAGTGTGTGCCGAACGACAGAGGATCGAAGGAAAGGGTGCGCTCCAACGCAGCGATCGCTTCATCCGGACGCTCCAGAGGCCAGAGATAGAAGCTGCCCTGACGGTAAAAAACGAAGGGCGAGTTGGGGTCGAGCTCGAGGGCGCGGCAGAAGGCGCGGTCGGCGCCCTTCCAATCGAATTCGGCGATGCCCAGAAGCGTGCCCAGGATCGCGTGTCCCTCTGCAAGACCGTCGTCGATTTCCAGAGCACGGATCGTCGCTTCCTTCGCTTTGGCCAGCGCCGTTTTCGGATACTGAAAGCCATAAAGAGCGTTCAGCCAGTAAAACTCCGCCAGGCCCAAGTATGCCGGTGCAAACCTCGGATCTTCCGCCAGCGCCCGTTCGAAGCACTCTTTCGCCCTGGCATAGCCCTCCGGCGTGCGCTTCTCCTGGTAATGCCGTCCCCGGAAGTATTGTGTGTACGCCTCCGGATTGGCCGTATGACGCTTGATGAGAGGACGATCCTTGGTCAGCCGGACTCGAAGGGTATCCACGATCGCATGGGCGATGTCATCCTGAATTGCGAAAACATCCGTCATCTCACGCTCGTAGCGCTCGGACCAAAGGTGATACCCGCTGGCGATATCGATAAGCTGAGCCGTAATCCGGATGCGCGTGCCCGCTCTGCGCACGCTTCCCTCGAGGATGTTTTCGACGTTCAGCTTGGAACCGATTTCCCGAATATCCAATTCCCTGGCCCAGGCGGTAAAAGCAGATGTGCGTGCCGTTACCTGTAAGCCGGGCAACTTGGTCAGCACGTTGATGATCTCCTCTGCCAGCCCTTCGCTGAAGAAGTCGGTGTCCTTGTCGGCACTGAGATTGACGAAAGGAAGCACGGCTATAGATTTGAGCGCGAGCGCCGAGCCCTGAATCATGTGCAGGCAGGCATCGAGCGCCTGTTTCAGTTCGACAGTGCGCTGGTAGCGCAGGTTCGGGTCCTTGCGCAAACAGCGGAGGACTACCTTTTCCAGTTCGGAAGATACACCCGTAAGCGGCTTGGGATCGTCATGTAGAACTGCTGCCAATGTGGAAAAGCTCGAGGACTTTTCGAATGCCCTCCGGCCCGAGAACATCTCGTAAAGTACGGCGCCAAAAGAGAAAATATCAGAGCGCGCATCGACCGGTTTGCCATCGGCTTGCTCCGGCGACATGTACGCCGCCGTGCCCACGATGATGCCTTGCCCCGTCAGGTTCGTCAGGCTGTCCGAGCTCGGTCCCGTCAACTCGGAAAGCTTGGCGATGCCGAAGTCCAGTACTTTCACCACTCGCGGCCCCGAGGACGCGCCGGTGATCATGATATTCGCGGGCTTGATGTCCCGATGTATGATGCCCGCGGAATGAGCCGCTGCCAGAGCGCCCGCAATCTGCACCGCATACTCCAGGGCCTCGTGGGCCGGCAGGTCCCTACTCGCGATTCTCTCCTGCAGGGTCTGCCCATGGATGTACTCCATGGCGATGAAGTCCACTCCTTCCGCCTGGCCGATGTCGTAAATGGTCACGATATTGGGATGATTCAATGCCGACGCGGCTCTGGCTTCGCGGACGAAACGGGTTTTCCGCTCGTGGTCGACGGTGGTCTCCTGGCGCAGCACCTTCAGAGCGAGGGCCCGGTTCAGGTTGGTGTCGAGGGCGCGGTAGACCACTCCCATCCCGCCCAAGCCGACTCTCTCGAGGATTTGATAGCGGCCCAGCGTGCGCCCGGTCATGGAGGGCGCTGCATCCGCGGAAGAATCACCGGCCAAAGCAGCCGCATGATCCTGAATCGCGGGAGATTCCAGGAAGTCACCGGCCGTTTCGTGATATCCGAGAAGTGATTCAACCTCCCGGCGCAACGCGTCATCACCTCCGCAAGATTCCTGGAGGAATATCTTGCGCCGGCCGGGATCAAGCTCGGAGGCTGCCTGAAACAGGCGCTCAATCTCCTGAAGGCGTCCGGGGTCCATGTTTTCTCTCAGAGCGATCCAGTTCGCGGAACAGCCAGGCCTTGGCCATTTTCCAATCGTTCATTATTGTGCTGACGGAAACTCCCAGAACTTCGGCCGTCTCCTCAACGCTCAGGCCGCCGAAGTAGCGCAACTCGACCGCACGTGCTTTCCGGTCATCCAGCGCTGCCAGCGCATGAAGGGCGTCATCCAGTTTGACCAGATCCACATCCTGTTTCGACGAAACTGCCAGGCATTCGTCCAGGGGCACTTTCAGCGCCGGGCCGCCTCGTTTCAGGCGAGCACGGGAACGCGCATGATCGACGAGAATGCGCCGCATCATCTGGGCGCATAGGGCAAAAAAATGGGCGCGCCCCTCCCATTGCACACTCTTTGCGTCGACAAGTCGGAGATAGGCCTCGTTGACCAGCGCAGTCGTTTGCAGGGTGTGTCCAGGATGCTCTCGCACCATATGTCGATGGGCGATACGGTGCAGCTCGTCATACACCAGAGGCATGAGCTGGTCCTTCGCGCCCGGATCGCCTTCGCACCAGGCTTTGAGCAACAGTGACACCTCTTGCGGCGCAGACCTCACTGCATGCACTCCTCAATTCGTCGTCGAAGCATTCATCGATTCTGTGGTTCTGTTTTGGGATTATACAGCATGAATTCGGAGACGGGCGCCTCGACTCTCGAATTGCCGGTCGAGCAGGCCACGATGGCGCGTCACAGTTCGAGAGTCGAGGCGCCCGTCTCCGAATTTAACCCATCACGCTTCGAAACTCCTTGATGAACGTCCGCATCTCGTCAGCCGTGCCTAGAGACACACGCATGTGATTGGGCATGGACGCGAACAGGCGCCCCACCATGATCCGGCGCTCTTTGAGTCCGTCGATGACGGGCTGCGCCGGCCGTCCGAGATCGATCAAGACGAAGTTTGTCTGGGAGGGAACGAAATCGAGCCGCATTGCTTTCAGCTCGCCGCACAAGTAGTTCCGCACTTCTGCGTTGAGCTTGCGGATGCGGGCAACGAAATCATCGTCCTTCAACCCTGCCGCCGCGGCCGCCATCACGAGCTGATTAGTGCTGGTGGCCAGTCTTCGCTCGCTCATTTGCCTGATCAAATCCTTGTGGCCGACAGCGTAGCCGAGTCTCAACCCGGCCATGCCGTAAACTTTCGAAAAGGTGTGCGAGACGAGGACCGGCAGTCCCTCCTTAACGTAGCGCAGGCAGCTTTCATATTCCGGAGCATCGACGTAGTCGGAGTAGGCTTCATCGATCAGCAGCACGACGCCGCTCGGAATCGTGCGAACAAACCTCTCGACCGTTTTTTTGTCAATGATGGTTCCCTCGGGATTGGCCGGATTGCAGAAGAAAATAAATCCGCCCACCAGACCGGCGGCGTCCAGCATTCTCGGAAGATCGTGCTTATACTCTTTGGTGATGGGGATTTTTACTGCACGGGCGCGGGCAAGCGGGCAGTAATTGACAACCGCCTCGAACGTCGGCTCGGCCACGATGGCCGCCCCGGATGGGGAACAGAAGGTCTCGGTCGCCATCTTCAGGATTTCCGTGGAGCCGCAGCCGAGCAGCAGTTGTTCCTTTTCCACCCCAAGGCGCTTCGAAATGGCTTCCACAAGCGCGGCCGGCTCGTCTCTGGGATAACGAGGAGATGCGTCCGCGGCAATGTTCACCATGGCCTGCATCGAAGCGGGCGACATTCCGTACGGGCTCTCGTTGCGATCGAGCCGCAATACCGGAGGCTCGGAAGGAATGGGTGTGGCTAAGTTATCGGGCACCTCTGCTTCAAGGACCGATGGGAGTTTCCAACCAATCGAGGTGATCGCGAGTGCCGTGCCGGTGATAAATCCTCGCCGGGTTACGCTGGTTGCATTTCGCATTGGACGCCCTCCCTTGGTCAAGGCGATGAAATCTCAAGCATGCTGAATCTTCCTGGAGATCTCCAGCGGGATCATGGTTCGCGATCCCACGCGACAGCAGCGGCCGTTCAGGGCAAGAATATGCGGAAGGCGGCCCCTGTGACTACGAGTTTGGCAAATCCTTACCACGGACACAAGCGCTATCGGAACCCAATTTGTTCCAGACATACAGCGGAATGCCGGCCAGAATGAGCATGAAACCCCAATAGACCGCGTCGCGCCCGGAGCCGCCGATTGCCCAGAGCGAATAGACGAACGCGAGACCGGGAATCAGGAGCGGCCGCAGCCGGCGGCGCCCCCGCCCGTGCTCTCCACCGCGCAGCGAGATCATTGCGTCAGCGGCCGAGCAGAAGACATAGGGGACCAGGGACGTCAGAGTCGCCAGCAGGAGAATGAACGTAAACTCTTCTACCAGCCCTTTGGTGTAGTTCATCGAGATGAGAATCGTGGCGAGCAGGCTGCCGATCATGATTCCTATGACCGGCGTGGATCGTTTTGACAGCCGTCCAAAGGCCGAGGGTAAGAGTCCGTCGTGCGCCACCGCGAGCGGGATTTGTCCTTGAAGCAGGATCCAGCCGTTGAGTGCGCCGAAACTGGAGATGGCGGCGCCCGCAGCCACTAGATAGGAGGCCCATCCGCCCCACATGACACTGGCGGCGTCTGAGTACGGGGCCGTTGATCGAGCCAGGTCCGCGGGTGGGATGACCCCCATTACGGCAATCGTCCCAAGGATGTAGACGACCGCGGCCGACACCGTCCCCAGTATGGTCGCTCTCGGGATGGTTCGCCGCGGATCGATCACCTCGTCGGCGGGTATTGTCGCCGATTCCAGGCCGAGAAAGGCCCAGAGCGTTAGAGCGGCGGTTGCAGTGATCGCCGGGAATGCAGGCCGGCCGCTCAAGTTAAAGGGAGTGAAATTATGCAGCTTAAAGAAAAAAAGGCCCAGCGTGCCAATGGCGACGAGCGGCACCAGCTTCAGTACTGTCGTGATCAGCTGCAAGATCCCGGCCTGGCGTACCCCCCGGGCATTGACCCAACTCAGCAGCCAGATGGCCCCGGCGGAGGTGAGGCCGGCGAACAGAGGGTTCCGGGAAACCGCGGGAACGAATACGCCCACGTATCCCGCGAACCCGGTCGCGATGGCGGCATTACCGCACCAGATTGAGATCCAGTATCCCCAAGCCACCAGAAAGCCCGCAAGATCGCCGAAGCTGTTTCTCGTGTAGGCGTATAAACCGCCAGCCTGAGGCGTGGTCCGGCCGAGATGCGCGAATACCAACGCCAGCAGCATCGCCCCCGCGGTTGTGAACAACCAACCCAGAACGCTGATGCCGCCGTAAACCGCAAGCGCAGCGGGAAGCAGGAAAATGCCCGACCCGATCATGTTGCCCACTACGAGCGCGGTGCTGGTCCACAAGCCCAGCGCTCGCCGCGACGCTGCAGCTCCCATGTGTTCTCCCTTATTGCGGTGCAACCTGGAACTGTTCCAGTTTTCCGTCCGGCATTTCGTAGGTCCAGACTCTCAAGGTTTTCTGCGCAAATCGCACCGAATACACGCGCAGGATCATACCCCCGCGCGAGGATTGTGAGGTCCGCGTGAAGCTTGCCGGCGCGCCCAACGGTCCGAGGCTGGCCGCGAAATCCATCAGCGCTGTTTCATTGAAGTAGCTGTTGGCATTTTCTGTGAAGAGCGCGCGGTCTATGGAACCGCGCTGCAGCCCTTCGAAAATCCTCTTCGCCTGCTCCAGTTTGGCCGCGCCGGTGGAGTCCTGGACATCCAGCAATTGCGGCACGATCGCGCGTGCGATGTTGCCTGCGGCGCTGACCGCATCCTGATTCGTCAGCACGACGATCGCAACCCGATCGTCCAGAAAGACAATGTTATAGGCGGTAAAACCGGAAACTTCGCCGCCGTGCTCGAGCGCGCGTCGTTCGTCCATGGAAATGACATCCACTCCCAGCCCGTATTGGGTCCCCAGGCCGTTCTTGAGCAGAACCTCGGTCTCCAGTTGCCGGTACGAGGCGGGTTTCATCAGTTTCTGGTCTGCTATGGAAACGTCCCATTTCGCCAGGTCCTCTGCCGTCATGGCGAGCTCACCGGCTGCGAAGAGCCAGCCCTTGCCTTCCTTTGGCGCCGCGCGCAAAGGTCCCAGTGCGTAACGCATGTAGCCGATCGGATCGGTGTCGCCGAGTTTCTCCTGGTCGATGTCGGCCACGCTATTCATTCCGAGCGGGGTGAAAATCCTGGAGCGCAGGAACTGCAGCAGCGGCATGCCGCCGGCCTTTTCCACAACGGCGCCGGCAACCACATAGTTTGTGTTGCTGTATTGCCACCGCGTCCCGGGGTTGAAGTCGAGCGGTTTACGCGCCCAGAGGTCCATGATTTTCTCTGCGGTGATCGGCTGCAGCATGATGGGCATCACGTAATCCTGCGGCCAATAGTCCTGATATCCCGAGGTGTGTGACAGCAGTTGGCGAATGGTGACCTCACTCGCCCGCGTCAGGTTGGGGACGAACCGCGACACTTTGTCGTCGAGTGACAACTTGCCCTGCTCCTGCAGCAAGAGGATCGCTGTCGCCGTGAACTGTTTGCTGATCGACCCGATGCTGTAACGCATGCTGGCCGTTGCCGCGACTTTCGGTTCCAGCCGTGCGCTACCATACGCTTGCACGTAGGCAATCTGCCCGTTTTTCACTATAGCCACGGAAGCACTGGGCACGCCGCTGTCAGCAAGCATCTTCCCGGCAATCTGGTCAATCCTGGAACGCGAATCGGAATCCAGCGTCGACTGCACCTGCAAGGCCGCGACATGAGCATTGGCGGTGCACAATATGATGAAGAGAAATTGGGTTATCCATTTCGGCAATCGCATATCGGCTCCTGGAAATAGGCAGTATAGCGGCCGTTTCGGCCGGGTGAGGAGAGCTTATCTCTGTTTGGGATGCAAAACAACGACGCATCCGTGAAACGCACCGGCCCAGCTGCTTCGGGGCATGGTAGTGGTCTGAGGGCTTAAAGGGGGAGTTTCTGCCGCTTCATTTCTGGTCGTGGGTGTTTATCGAAGTGGTCAAGAGTACTTTCGAAGTCCGATAAGAATGGTTGGTGTAGGATTCGCAGGCGCACAGGGTCTGTTCGATGGATCGTTATCAAATCGTCAGAGCTGCGTCCCGTCAGGGACGCAAAGTGCCGGCTTATGAGAATTCGTGCGTCGATGCAGCCCGGGCAAAGGATCGCATGGTAATTTCCAGAGTCTGCATCTCGGCCTGAAGAGCGGTCCATTTCGGAGCCGTGCCGTCCGTGTCGCCTGCCCGGCCAATGTTCTCGAGCTCCTGGAGCAATTCCACCGCGGTCCTGGCTCCAAAGTTGCCGACCGATCCCTTTAAGGTGTGCGCCGCCGTCGCCAGGGATCCCGCGTCGTTAGTGGCCAAGGCGAGCTCTATCCGGCTGAGCTGTGTAGGACAGTCCTGCAAAAACAGATCGACGATTTCCGCTACCAGCGCCGGATCACCCCCGGCTTGCAGCAAAGCTGCATCCGGCTCGAAGGCCACCGTCCTGTCCTCGGCGGGCGAACCAGGAGTCGAAACTGCTCGTCCAATGGTGGCCATCAGATCCGATTTTTTTATCGGCTTGGCGACGTAATCATCCATTCCAGACTCCAGGCATTTCTCTTTGTCGCCCTTCATCGCATGGGCAGTCATAGCTACGATCGGAACATGCGGACAGGCACATGCGCGTTCGCGAATGCGAATCTGTTCGGTGGCCTCGTATCCGTTCATTACGGGCATCTGCACATCCATCAGAATCAAATCAAATGCACCGCTCTCCACGGCGGCTACCGCTTCCCGCCCATTCTCCACTGCTGTCGCGGTATGCCCGCAGCTTGCGAGCATGTGCAAGACAACCTTGCGATTGACGACATTGTCTTCGACCACAAGAATATGCAAGCTGCGGCTGCACACCGGGCGTTGGGCCTCTCCTTCTTTGAGTTGAGGTGCGGATTTCCAGGCGCTTCCCAGGGCTATCGCCAGCGATTCGAACAGCTCGGCACGTTTGACAGGCTTGACCAGATAAGCGGCGATTCCCAGCCGCCGGCATCGGGTCGTGTCTTCGGGGCCGTCGTTGGAGGTCAGCATCATAATCACTGCCTGCGATAGGATCGCGCTCCTTTTGATTTCAGCAGCCACGGCGAACCCGTCCATTTCCGGCATGTGGGAATCGAGGATGACAAGTCTGAACGGATCGCCATCTGTCGCGGCCTGCGCAAGCGCGTGCAACGCGGCGTGTCCTCTATCAACGGCTTCCGGGTTCATTTTCCACGCGCTTAGCAGTTCGCGCAAAATGAAGCAGTTTGTCTTGTTGTCATCCACGATCAGCACGCGCATGCCGGCGAGGGTGTCCGGCACGGCAGGCTCTGTCTTGCGCACCCCAACCCCGAATCCGGCCGTGAATCGGAAGACGCTGCCGCGCCCTTCCTCACTTTCAACCCAGATACGGCCGCCCATCATCTTGACCAGTTTGTATGAGATCGTGAGCCCCAGGCCGGTCCCGCCGTATTTCCGGGTGGTGGAGCTGTCCGCTTGGCTGAACGCTTCGAATATCGACTTCTGCTTATCCGAGGGAATGCCGATGCCGGTGTCGCGCACTTCAAACTCGAGGCAAGCGGGTTGCGCCGCTCCGCCGTTCTCGGCCAGCTCCTCCACTCGGTGCACGTCCAGAGCGACTTCGCCCTGTTTCGTGAACTTGATCGCGTTGCCCAGGAGATTGACGATGATCTGCCTCAGACGGATGGGATCGCCGATGAGCACTTCCGGGATCTCACTTGGGATGTGGCAGGTCAATTCCAGCCCCTTCTGATGGGCCCGCAGGGCCAGGGCCCTCACCGTATCCTCGACGCATGGCCGCAGGTCGAACTCTCTGCTGTCGAGGTCGAGTTTTCCTGCTTCGATTTTGGAAAAATCGAGGATGTCATTGAGGATGGTCAACAACGAATCCGCCGAGACTTTTACCGTGTTGAGATACTCGCGCTGATCCCGGGATAAGCTGGTGTCCAGGGCCAGCTCCGTCATGCCGATGATGCCGTTCATGGGCGTGCGTATTTCATGACTCATGTTGGCAACAAATTCGCTTTTGGCACGGCTGGCAGCCTCGGCCGCCTCCCTCGCTCTATCGGCCTCGTGCTCGGCGTGCTTCCGCTCGGCGATCTCATGTTGCAGATTCTCCGTGCGCTCATCGACCAGCAGGACGAGTTCCTGCTCGCGGCGGCGCAAGTTCCGCACGCGCAGTCCATACACCCCGGCGCCGCACCCCATGAGCGCCAGGACGCACAGCACCTGAAACCAGGCCGTCTGATAGAAATAGGGTGCCAGATAAAGGTCGAGAGAGGCGCCTGTTTCGTTCCAAATGCCATCGTCATTACAGGCCATTGCCCGGAATCGATAGCGCCCCGGAGGTATATTTGTGTAGTAGGCAACCCGTCGCGAGCCGGCGTCTACCCAATCGTTATCGTAGCCTTCCAGCTTGTATCGGAACGCTACCTTCTCCGGAGCCCGAAAACTCAGGCCGGCATAGTGAAACTCGAGCTCTTTCTGCCCGTGGGGCAGGTTGCGCATATCCGCCAGCTCAACGGGCCTTCGGTTGACCAGGACCGTCTCGATGATCACCGGAGGCGGCAAAGGGTTATTGGTCATGGCGGCGGGATTGACGGAGGCGATCCCTTTGATTGTGGGAAACATCAGCGTGCCGTCGTGAGTCTTCCAACCTGCGGGCTGCGAACTGCCGTTGCACTCGGTGCTTCCCATGCCATCCGAATTGTCGAAGGCGATCGACTCGATGTGCCCGGTCCTTCCTTCCGCGAGTTCGTTCAGCTCCGACCGGCTGCAATAAAAGACGCCCCGATTGCAGCTCATCCAGAGATTTGCATTGTCATCCTCGAGAATCTGAAAGATCACATCGTCATGAAGGCCCTCCTGGGATGTGAGGCGGGTGAGTTTGCGGTCCTTAAATCGAAGGAGACCTCCGCCGTACGTGCCGAGCCACATTGTTCCCTCGACGTCCTCATGGATCGCGTAGATGGCGTCGGCACCGTCTTTGAGCCGGTAGAGGGTGAATTTCCCGTCTTTGAGCAGATTCAGGCCTCCGCTGGTGCCAATCCAGAGGTTGTGCTCGCGATCTTCGTGAATGCAGCGGACAGCATTGTCGGACAAACCATCGGCGGTGGTGTATGCGGTGAAGCGTCCGTTCTTGAGCAGATTCAATCCTCCTCCCCTGGTACCAACCCAGAGGTTGCCTGTGCTGTCTTCAAAAATCACCCGCACAGACTCCGCCGAGAGCCCTTGTTTGTCGGTATAGTTCAGGAAGGTGCCGTTTCGAAAGCAGCTCACACCTCTGTCAGTGCCAATCCAGAGCTGCTGGTTCCGGTCTTCAAAAAGCGAGAGGACGATGTCGTTTGGCAATCCGTCTCGCGCAGTGTATATGCGCGGCGGTTTTTGCGGGCTGAAGAGCGTCAACCCCGCTCCGTTGGTCCCCACCCAGATGTTCCCTGCATGGTCCTCGAGAATCGACCGGACAAAATCACTCGACAATCCTTCGGCAGTGGTGATTCTGCTGAACGTGCTCCGTTTGATTCGATTCAGGCCCCCACCGTAGGTTCCGAGCCAGAGACTCCCTTCCCTGTCACGGCACATGGACAGGATGAAGTCGTTGGTAAGGCCGTTCTTGGTTGTGAAGCTGGAGAATTTCCCGTCCTTCAACCGGTTGACGCC
>Ga0187861_10001904_pt1 | contig 20394 bp, 30 predicted proteins | sample June2016WEW_10_1_3_FD_132986 | JGI IMG/M metagenome (GOLD analysis project Ga0187861, IMG submission 132986) | Peatland microbial communities from SPRUCE experiment site at the Marcell Experimental Forest, Minnesota, USA - June2016WEW_10_100 | ecosystem: Environmental > Terrestrial > Soil >...
GTCTGTTCAACTGCAGCATCGATTATTGTCAATCTTCGTCCGCCATTGACATTATCAGTAGCAGTTACTCCGTCCAGAGTATACCCAGTCTCATCTAAACGGCTGCCACGGATATATACGTTGGTCCCGATTTGAACAACTCCGGGTTGAAGTGCAACAGATGCCTCGATACCACGCTGAGGAAGATTAGTCAGAAAATTTGCATCGATGATACGGACAGCCGATGTTGCGCTCTTATTGACTAATGGCCTTTCAGCCAATATATCAACAGCTTGAACCTGGACATCTTCTGTTGACATCTCAATGTTAGCTTCAGTCGTCAATTCCAAATTGACACGTACATTGGAAACCGTAACCGAACGATAACCAACATAACTTGACTTAATCTTGTATGTCCCTGCTGGAATGTTCAAGAGCATGTATTTTCCATCTACATCTGTTGCTGCGCCCCAGCTTGTACCTTCAACAACGATGTTTGCGCCGATAAGTGGATCTCTTGTCTTTGCATCTATAACAGTTCCATGGATCTTTCCGTTCTGCGCAAAGAGTACTCCCGGGATCATTAACAACAGGAGCAAACTTATCCAATATTTTTGTTGCATATAAAAACCTCCTTCATATATGGAGAGTTAGGTTTAGAACTAAGGGGTTTTATGCCCGAATGAGACAACACATAATTCAACGAGCATGGAAAGAATAAGTGTAAAAAAATTGAATTATCCTTGCGTTGTACATGCAAGGAATTAGGGCACCTCCTTCTTAATTGAGTGCGTTATTAGTTAAAAGGAATATATATCTTGTTGCACTGTTTGTCAAGCTCTTTTTTATTAACACTAAAAAAAAATATACGTTCAATCTGATGAAGAATCATTACATAGAAAATTGGCGATGTATTAAACCCTAAAACGGACAAAAGTGATACTTTTATCCACTCGGCAGAGAAAAAAAAAGACCCCGACTGTTTGGGCCGAGGTCGTCTGAAAATGGAATATTATAAAGCGTTAAATAGCCACTTTTTTCTTTTTGGGGGATGTCTGTAAATGCATATCTATATATTTGAGCAACTCCGTTCGTCCATCGCCACTTATAATTGAGAAGGGTACAATACCGCGACAACATCCATCTGCCAACTGGTTTTGGAAACGCTCTTTATACGTTTCAATTTGCTTCCCTAATTTACTAAACGGCAGTTTATCCGCTTTTGTAAGAACAAGCAAATAAGGAACTTCATAATATTCTAACCAATCCATCATCATCAAGTCTAAAGGCGTCGGCTCTTGGCGTGAATCGATTAACTGCATCGCTAAGACAACCGGTTCACCTCGCTTCAAGAAATCTTCAATCAATTTCTTCCAACCAGCGCGCATTTGCTCAGGCACCTTGGCGTATCCGTATCCCGGTAAATCAACAAAATAAAAATTGTTGTTGATGATATAGTAATTAATCTCGCGCGTCTTTCCCGGAATAGTGCTAGTGCGCGCAAGGTTCTTCTTGTTGCACATCTTATTCAACAAAGATGACTTGCCAACATTTGATCGTCCAATGTACACGATCTCACGTAATTCGTTCTTCGGAAGTTGTCGAAGATCGATGACGCCCTGTAAAAATTCTGCTGATGCAATCTTGAGCATACTTTTCTCCTACACAACAAAAGCAAGAAAGGATAGCAATATGCTATCCTTTTTTGTTCTCCATATTATTCCTCAACAACCGGTGGCGACCCTGCATTGGTCTCCGGTGCGTTTTTCGTCGCCTTCTCAGTTACTTCAGAGCCGGTTGTCACATCGGTTCCTTTTTTTACTTTTGACGCTCTCTTTTTACGAGAAGCAGATTTTTTCGCCGCCCTTGCTGCCACTTTTTCTTGACCAACATTAAAATCGACAAGCTCTAACACAGCAAGTTCAGCACCATCACCGAATCGTCTGCCAAGTTTCACGACTCGTGTGTATCCGCCTGGGCGTGCAGCAACTTTTGGCGCAATGTCATTGAACAATGTCGATACTGCCGCTTTACTCCGCAGAGCGGCAAACACTTCACGTCGCGCAGATATATTTTTCTTATCGGGTGCTGTTTCTGTTATAACAGCGTTCTTTGCCCTTGTGATAATTTTCTCCACAAACATTCTCGTTTCCTTTGCTTTCGCAACGGTTGTTTTGATTCGCTTGTGGACAATCAAGGCAGTACACAGTGCTGCAAGCGTAGCTTTGCGATGGCTGCTTGTTCGTTTAAGTTTTCGTCCTGAGTTCTGATGACGCATACTTCACTTTCCTTCTACGACCTAGTCGTTGCCTTCTTTCAAATACTTGTCCACATCCATACCGAATATCAATCCATGCTGTTCAACTATCTCGGAAAGTTCTGCTAAAGATTTGCGTCCGAAGTTGCGAAATTTCAATAGCTCAGATTCGCTGCGCCGCACCAAATCTGCCAACGTTTTGATATTGGCTGAACGTAAACAATTGTGCGAACGTACTGATAATTCCAATTCATCCACAGACATTTTTAAAACTTTCCGTACCCTGCCAATTTCTGCTTCTTGTTCTGTTTCCGCTTTTTCTGCTTCCGGTTCTATGCCAAAGTTGATGAAGAGCTGCAAGTGATCTCGTAATATCTTTGCTGCATAAGTCACCGCTTCTTCTGGAGTTATCGAACCATCGGTTTCGATATCAAGCACAAGCTTCTCAAAGTCGGTTTGCCCGCCTACTCTCGTCGGTTCAACCGTATATCGTACATTTACTATAGGTGTAAAGATCGAGTCGATAGCGATTGTTCCTAACGGTAAATCTACCGATTTATTTTCTTCGGCAGGAACATACCCTTTTCCGCGGCCTAACCGTAATTCAATCTCGAAATCTGCATCTTTATTCAATGACGCAAGATGGTAATCCGGATTCAAGATTTCGATTTCTGATGAAAACTTTTGAAGGTCACCGCTCTTCAATTCACCGGGACCCTTCACATGCATCATCACTTTTGCAGCTTTTTTGTTAATCGGTTTTATTCGAAGTTGTTTCAGATTCAGAATAAAATCCGATACATCTTCAACCATTCCCTTAATTGTAGAGAATTCATGATGAATTCCTTCAACACGAATTGCGGTAATAGCTGTGCCCGGTAATGATGATAATAATACGCGGCGCATAGAATTTCCGATGGTCACTCCAAATCCTTTTTCCAGCGGCTGAAGTGTAAATCTTCCCGAGGTAACGGAATATGTCGACTGTTCCAGTTCGACTCTTTCAGGCATTTGTAGGGTACTCATAGTGTTCCTTTTCCCGAGTTCATCGAGGCGGATATAAGTTTCTGTCTCATAGTTAAGTTTATAAATTATTTAGAATACAACTCAACAATCAACTGTTCGTTTGCATTCAATGGAATATCTGCTCGTTCCGGAATATTCAAAAATGTACCGGTCATAGTCGCTTTATCAATACTCAGCCATGGCAACATCGAAGTGTCTTTCACGCGTTTCATAGCATCGTGGATGAGAGACAACTTCTTGGCATGATCCCGTACTTGAATAACATCACCCGGGTTGATAAGATATGACGGAACATCGACAATATGATTGTTCACCATAAAATGCCGATGGACAACTAGTTGCCGCGCCGCTTTGCGCGATGGCGCAAAACCCAACCGATAAATAACATTATCAATACGACGTTCCAACATTTTCACCAAAGCATCTCCAGTACGACCTGACTGCTGAGATGCCCGATGAAAATAATTTCGGAATTGCGCTTCCAAAATTCCATACATTCGGCGAACTTTTTGCTTCTCACGCAATTGTACGCCATATTCGGAAATACGCGATCGACGAGATTGACCATGCTGACCCGGCGCATAATTCCTTTTTTCAAGCGGACACTTTTCCGTCAAGCACTTTGTTCCTTTTAGGAATAATTTTTGTTTTTCTCGACGGCACTGCTTGCAGTTGGCATCAATGTATCTTGCCATAATTCTCCTAAATAATTTTCGATTCTCGATTCTCGATCTTCGATTTAACAACCATTAAATCGAAAATCATACAATCGTCAATTGTATTACACTCTTCTACGTTTTGGAGGACGGCATCCATTGTGCGGAATTGGCGTAATGTCACGAATCAACGTCACTTCCAGCCCCGCAGTTTGCAACGAGCGCACAGCTGCTTCTCGTCCGCCGCCTGGTCCTTTAATAAACACTTCAACACGGCGAAGTCCAAGATCGCGCGCTTCTTTTGCGGCTGCTTCAGCGGCAACCTGAGCAGCAAATGGAGTACTTTTTCGTGATCCTTTAAATCCGTTTTTACCAGACGTTGACCAAGCGATAACGTTGCCATACGTATCTGTCAGTGTAACTATTGTGTTGTTGAAAGTCGCCTTGATGAACGCTTTTCCGTTTGCATCAACATGCACTTTCTTTTTTTTCTTTGTAACTGGTGCTGTTTGTTTAGCCAATGAAATTATCCTTTTGAAAGAATCTCTATAAAATAATTACTTCTTCTCGAGTGCTTTCTTTTTGCCGGCAACTGTCTTTCTCTTACCTTTTCTTGTGCGAGAATTAGTTCGAGTTCTCTGTCCACGAACCGGTAGACCTTTGCGATGGCGTAAACCACGGTAGCAACCAATATCCATCAGCCGCTTTGTATTGAGCTGATTCTCACTCCGCAGTGCACCTTCGACCTTAAAGTCCGATTGAATGATAGCACGAATTGCTGCTACTTCCTCGTCATTCAAATCACCAACCTTCTTGGCACCATCGATCTTTGTTTTTTCAAGAATCTCCAGCGCCGCAGAGCGGCCTATACCGTAAATATAAGTAAGGCCAATTTCGGTACATTTATTCTTGGGTAAATCAACTCCAGCAATACGAGCCACGTCTTTACTCCTTGTTTATCCTTGCCGCTGTTTGTGTTTCGGGTTCTTGCAGATAATTCGAACGACACCTTTGCGCCGAATGATCTTGCAATTCTCACACAACTTTTTCACTGATGATCGAACTTTCATATAATGTTCCTCTTTTACACTTTTACGATTCCGAAATTCGAATTTTCAATCTCGAAATTTATTTATACCGATACGTAATCCGACCTTTAGATAAATCATACGGCGACATTTCCACCGTCACACGATCTCCAACAAGAATCTTGATATAATGCATCCGCATTTTACCGGAGATATGAGCAAAGATTTCTACGCCGTTGTCAAGTTTCACACGGAATGTTGCGTTAGGCAGCGTATCCGTAATAACGCCATCAACTTTGATCGGTCCTTGCTTCGCCATTCTTACCTAGGACAAAGTGAGAATTTCTGCCTTGCCATTTTTAATCGCTATCGTATGTTCAAAATGTGCCGACGGTCTCCCGTCTGCTGTTAAGACTGTCCAACCATCTGCCGCTACTTTCACACGCCAAGTTCCGGCGTTAACCATCGGTTCGATAGCAAGAGTCATTCCATTTTTCAAAACTGGTCCTGTTCCCGGTTCACCGTAATTTGGAACGGATGGTTCTTCGTGCAACTTTTTTCCAACGCCATGTCCTACTAAATCACGAACTACTGAAAACCCATTTGCTTCTACGTACTGCTGAATCGCGTTCGAAATATCATGCACTCTATTACCGACAACTGCTTGCTCAATTCCTATTAATAGCGATTCTTCAGTCACGCGCATTAATCGCAGCTTTTCTTCAGAAATTTCACCAACTGCAAAAGACCAAGCACCATCTCCATAAAATCCATTCTTCTTTGTACCGACATCAATGGACAACAACTCTCCATCTTTTAACACACGCTTACCTGGAATGCCGTGCACAACTTCTTCGTCTATTGACATACAGAGCGTTGCTGGGAACAAATTACTTTTATCCCACCCATATCCTTTAAATGCCGGCTCTCCGCCCCTCGAACGAATATAATCTTCTGCTGTCCGATCAAGTTCTAATGTCGTTATACCTGACCGAACCTGAGCACCTACTAATTTGAGCACATCAGCAACTATTCTGCTGCTTTCACGAATTAACTCAATTTCTTCAAGCGATTTCAAAGAAATCATCACAGAACTCGAGGCTTATCGTCTCCCCCGAAGTTTTCCACTTTTCATAAATCCATCATAGTGACGCATTAACAGATGCGATTCAACTTGTTGGAGCGTATCAAGCGCAACGCCCACTACAATAAGCAAACTTGTTCCCCCGAAGAACTGTGCAAAACTTGGTGTAACTCCAAATTTCATCATTAACGTCGGGAGTATGGCAACAGCAGCTAATGCAATCGAACCCGGCAAAGTAATCTTCGTCAGAATGTTATCTACAAATTCTGATGTATGAGTGCCAGGGCGAATACCCGGAATAAAACCGCCTTGCTTCTTCATATTATCAGCCACATCCTTAGGATTGAAAGCAATGGCTGTATAGAAATAAGTGAAGAAAATAATCATCAGGGCGTACACAAACGAGTATGACCAAGAACTATAACCAAACCAATTTGTCGACAATTCATTGATGAACTCACTGTTCGGGAAGAACGAAAAAATAATTTGCGGGATAAACATAATTGATTGAGCAAAGATGATCGGCATTACACCAGCGGTATTGACGCGCAAAGGAATATACTGTGTTACCCCACCATAAACTTTTCTTCCGACAACTCGTTTGGCATACTGCACAGGAATACGGCGCGTACCTTGTGTAATTAACACTACACCTGCAACGATGAAACCCATTAACACCAAGATGACTAATTCTACAATCAAATTACGAGTCCCACCCTGAACAAGCTGAAATTCAGATAGAAGAGCATTCGGAAACCGTGCCACTATACCAATAAAGATTATGAGAGAAATCCCATTACCGATACCGCGCTCAGTGATCTGCTCACCCAGCCACATCATAAACATAGTACCTGTAGTAAGAATAATTGTAGTGCTTAGATAAAAACCAATTCCACGAACAGCTTCAGGTACAATAGGAACTCCGGCGGTAGATGTACTCATCAGTTTCGCCACGACACCTGTTGCCTGCATTAATGAAATGGCAACAGTACCATAACGGGTGTATTGCGTAATTTTTTTGCGTCCTTCTTCGCCTTCCTTCTGAAGTTTGGCAAAATAAGGCACTACCGCGCCGAGCAGTTGTATAACAATAGACGAGCTGATGTACGGCATGATACCAAGTGCAAAAATTGCAGCATGGCTGAACGCACCGCCAACAAAAAGATCATACAATCCGAAAAGTGTATTCTCGGACGATTTCTTGATGGTATCTGCCAACAAAACTGCATCTACACCAGGGACGGTAATGTGTGACCCGATACGGACGATAACCAATAGAAGCGTCGTAAAGAGCAGTCTCTCACGAAGCTCCTGGATTTTGAAAATATTCGTAAAGGTTTCAGTCAGCTTACTCATGATTTCACAGTCGTATTAGTAAGAATCGTGGCTTTCCCTCCAGCGGCTTCGATCTTTGTTAGCGCCGATTTACTAAAAGCATGCGCTGTGACTTCTAACTTAACTTTCAGATCGCCATCGCCAAGAATTTTCACGGGAACATTCTTCTTTGCTATTGTTCCGGCTTTAAATAGAATCTCAGGTGTTACTACGCCACCAGCTAACTTTTTCTTCTCAGCTAATATTCCAAGGGTTTCAACATTTACAATTTGCACTTCAGAACGATTGTGAGGCGTGAAACCGAATTTCGGTACGCGACGTGTGAGCGGCATTTGTCCGCCTTCAAACCACATCTTAAACTTGTGACCTGAACGCGACCTTGCACCTTTGTGTCCCTTAGTTGCCGTTCCGCCATGCCCTGAACCTTGTCCACGGCCAATTCGTTTCGTTTTTCTTCGTGAACCTTTTGCTGGAGTTAAATTGCTAAGAATATCTTTCGCCATTACTGCACCTCTTCCACTTTAACGAGATGCCGAACTCTGTTGATCATTCCGCGAATTTGCGGTGTGTCGTTCTTGACAACAAAATAATTCGGCCTACCAAGTCCAAGCGCTTTAATTGTAAGCTTGGCATCTTCAAGGTGGTCAACAATGCTCTTGATCTGTGTGATTTTTATTTTTTTCTGTTCCGACATAATAAGTCTTTACTAAGTTTATTGAAACAGTTCCTGAATTGTGATCCCGCGGCGTGCAGCAATCATTTTAGCATCTGAAAGATTTAAAAGCGCCTGCATGGTTGCTTTAACAACGTTGTGGGAGTTGGGAGAACCCATTTGCTTTGTGAGCACGTCTTTCACACCCGCCATTTCCAGCACAGCACGTACACCGCCGCCAGCAATAAGACCCGTTCCGGGAGATGCCGGTTTCAGCATCACTTTTCCTGCCCCAAATTTTCCAATGACAGAATGCGGAATGGTTCCTTTGAAGATGGGGACAAAAATGAGGCTCTTCTTCGCATCATCTGTTCCCTTCGCAATTGCGTCTTGCACTTCATTTGCCTTACCTAGTCCAACGCCGATATGTCCATTGCCATCACCAACGACAACGATTGCGTTGAAGCTAAAGCGACGTCCGCCTTTGACCACTTTGGCAACACGGTTGACACTCACCAATCGCTCTTTAAGTTCGAGTTCGCCTGCTTTGACTTTTGCCATGTTTTTCGTACGAGTATTAGGAGTTAGAATTTCAGTCCGCCTTCGCGAGCACCATCCGCGAGTGCTTTGACGCGGCCATGATACAGATAGCCGCTACGATCAAAGACTACTTCTTTAATATTCTTTTCAAGCGCTTTTTTTGCAGCTGCTATACCGATGAGCTTATAACGTTCAATCGGAGTTTTCGCTTGTTTAGCATCTTCACGCAAATCCTTTGACAAGGTCGATACCGATAACAATGTTTTACCAGTTGAATCATCGATAATTTGCGCATAAGCATGTTTAGCACTTCGGAAAATCACTAACCGAGGACGTCCCGATGTGCCTTTAATTTTCTTGCGGATACGCGCCTGTTTCTTAGCGAGGCGTTCCACAGTATTTTTTTGAATCATAAGCCGTTTTTCCTTACTTCAAAATCTCTTTTTTACTTCGCAGCCGTAGCAGCAGCTTTACCAGCTTTGCGGCGGATGTACTCGCCTTCGTACTTAACGCCCTTGCCTTTGTATGGCTCTGGCGGACGGAAAGATCGTATCTTCGCGGTAACTAATCCAACAAGCTGTTTATGAACACCGCTTATAATGATACTTGTCTGCGTTGGCGTTTCAATCTTAATACCATCCGGCGCTGCAAATAATATTGGATGACTGAAACCAAGCAGAAGATTTAAGCGTGTCCCCTTCATCTCTGCTCGGTAACCTACACCGATTATCTCTAATTTTTTAGAATAGCCGAAAGTAACACCAATGATCATATTTTGAATGAGCGCACGCCACAATCCGTGTAAAGCACGATATTTGCCTTCATCCGATTTGCGCGTAATTAATATCTGCTGACCTTTTGCTTCAACGCCAATATCAGGATGCACTTTTTCAATTAACTCGCCCTTTGGTCCTTTAACAGAAACGGTACCGTCTTTCACTGTAACTGTGACACCCTTGGGAATTTCAATTGGTTTCCTACCGATACGTGACACTGTATTCTCTCCTCTTCAAACACTTACCAGATATAAGCAAGAATTTCGCCGCCAACATTATCTTTTTTCGCTTGCGCATCCGTCATCACGCCTTTTGATGTCGAAATTATTGCAACACCCAAACCACCAAGCACACGCGGTAATTCATTGGAACCGCTGTACATTCGAATGCCGGGTTTACTGATGCGGCGCAATCCTGTGATTACCGGCTTTCCATTATGGTACTTCAGGTTAATCCGCAGAATATTCTGCTTCTTGTCTTCAAGCACCGTGAATCCAGCAACAAAACTCTTTTCGAGAAGAATTTTAGAAATCGCCTTCTTCAAATTGGAAGATGGAATATCCACCCTGCGATGCTTCGCTTTTGCCGCGTTGCGGATTCTTGTTAGATAATCAGCGATTGGATCAGTCTTCGACATCGATTCAACTCTCTCAATTATAATTTTACCAACTTGCTTTGCGAACACCGGGAATCTTGCCTTCAAGCGCTAGCTTACGAAGACAGATTCGGCAGAGGCCGAACTTGCGATAATAGCTACGCGGACGGCCGCAGATGTTGCAACGGTTGTGCTGTGAAACTTTATGTTTTGGCGTTCTCTTCGCCTTTACTCGCATTGCTAAGCGTGCCAAGCGAACTCCTTTACTTATTCTGAACTTCTTGTTGAACAATTTCTTGCCGTTTTATAAACGGCATGCCAAGCTCTTTTAATAATTCATAGGCTTCAACGTCATTCTTGGCTGTGGTGACGAAGGTAATATCCATACCGCTAACGCGTGTGACTTTGTCTACATCAATTTCCGGAAAAATAATTTGCTCTTTTATTCCTATAGTATAATTTCCATGACCATCGAAAGAAGTGTCTGGTAAACCACGAAAATCACGAACGCGAGGCAATGCAATACTAATAAACCGATCTAAGAATTCGTACATTTTAGCACGGCGTAATGTTACGCGACATCCTATTGGAAGATTCTCTCGTAGTTTGAAATTGGAAATTGCTTTTTTAGATTTTGTGATGGCGACTTTTTGTCCAGTAATAGATTCTAACTCATGAACAGCTGCATCAAGCAGTTTTGGATCCTGTGTCGCTTGTCCAACTCCGATATTAATAGCGATCTTTTCTAACCGCGGCACTTGCATTTTGCTTTTAAACTGGAATTTTTTAATCAACGCTGGAACAGATTCCTTTTGATACCGCTCGAATAAACGCGCAGCTACGCCTTTTTCCTGTCCACCAGCAGCCTTTTTACCTTTTGATTCCGGTGCAGACTTTTCGGCCTTACCTTTGGCTGTTGGCACCGTTTTCTCGCCCTTACCTTTTGCTGCAGGCACCGTCTTTTCTGCTTTTTCCTTATTAGGAACTTTTTCGTTCGCCATGGATTACTCTCTTAGAACATCTCTTTACACTGTTTGCAAGTTCTCATTGTGTTCTTTTTACCACTCGTAGCATCTTTCACATGCGTGTGTCCCACGCGAGTCGGCTTACTGCACTTCGGACAGATCACCATTACGTTAGAAGCTCGGATGCTTCCTTCTTTCTGAACAACCCCGCCTTGCGGATTCTTCTGTGAAGGACGTGTGGCTCTTTTAATAATGTTGACGTTCTCGATAATCACCCGCTGAGTATCAGGAAACACTTTCAACACTTTGCCTTGTTTTTTCCGGAACTCACCCGAGACGACCAAAGCAGTATCATTTTTATGTACATGTAAGTTCTGCGCCATAATTTTTAGAGCACCTCAGGTGCAAGGGAAATGATTTTCATAAATTGACGTTCACGTAGCTCTCTCGCCACCGGACCGAAAATACGTGTTCCACGCGGCTCACCCTGGGCATTGAGCAACACCGCAGCATTCTCATCGAACCGGATGTACGAACCATCCTTCCGGCGAATTTCTTTCTTTGTCCGCACAACCACAGCACGCGAGACTTCACCCTTTTTTACCGGAGCACCTGGAATAGCGCTCTTCACGGATACAACAATAAGATCGCCAACGCCGGCGTAGCGCCTATCGTGACCTCCGAGGACACGAATACATTGCACGCGCTTCGCTCCCGAATTATCAGCAACCACTAAATTTGTTTCTTCCTGGATCATCGTCTTCGCCTACTCTGAAAATAACCTATTTCGCCTTTTCAATGATTTCTACTAACCGCCAGCGCTTGCGTGCGCTCATCGGCCGAGTTTCCATAATCTTCACTGTATCACCAATACCAGCTTCTTGCTTTTCGTCATGAGCCATCAACTTTGTTGTACGACGGAAATATTTTTTATACAGTGCATGTGCGACCTGCCGCTCTACCGCAACAACAATACTTTTTGACATTTTGTTGCTTACCACTTTACCGATTCGAACTTTACGCCGCGCGCGTGTCGGAATTTCTGTTGGAATTTCTGTCATCATTATCTCACATTACTTTGGCTGCTCAACTTGCCTGTCGCCAGGCGTCACTTGCGCAGATTTTTCGGTTGACGGGTTCAATTGTCGATCGCGGAGAATCGTTTTAATCCGCGCAATTCCTTTTCGAACATGCCCTAACTTCATTGGATTTTCCAACTGACCAATGACCTTCTGAAATTTCAGATGGGACAAGTTCTCTTCTTCTTCTTGAATTCTCTTCAGCAGTTCCGCGTCAGAGAGTTGTCGCAAATCATGTGCCTTCATTGCTTCGCCTCTTGTGCACCCTGATAATCGATACGGGTGACAAACCTTGTTTTGATTGCAAGCTTGTGTGCTGCAAGCTTCAATGCTTCTGCCGCTGCCGCACGGTTGACACCACCCAATTCAAATAGAACGCGGCCTGGCTTAATTACTGCTACCCAAAATTCTGGGGAACCTTTGCCGCTTCCCATACGAGTTTCCGCTGGTTTCTTCGTAACGGGTTTATCAGGAAAAATTCGAATCCATACTTTACCTTCACGTTTCATCATTCGAGTTAATGCAACACGAGACGCTTCAATTTGTCTTTGCGTAACCCACCCCGGTTCCATTGCCTTTAATCCAAAATCTCCAAAAGCAATCGTTGCACCACGTGTCGCCTTACCCTTCATGCGTCCACGCTGGGCTTTTCTATACTTTACTCTTTTTGGCATCAACATAGATCAACACTCCTTATTGCCGCGGTCCAATAATTTCACCCTTACAGATCCAAACTTTTACACCTATGGCTCCATAAATGGTGTGCGCGGTTGCGCCCGCATAATCAATGTCTGCCCGAAGCGTCTGCAAAGGAATACGCCCATCTTTATAATGTTCTGTGCGCGCAATTTCGGCGCCACCAAGACGTCCCGCACACATCACTTTAATTCCTTCAGCGCCCATGCGCATTGCAGCAGTAATCGATTGTTTCATAGCCCGCCGGAACGAAATTCGTCCCTCGAGTTGACCGGCAATCGCCTCCGCTACAAGAAAGGCATCCAATTCCGGACGTTTTATTTCATGAATAAGAATTTTAATTTCTTTTGATGTTACCTTCTTTAGCTCTTCTTCGAGCTGAGCGATTTCTTTTCCGCTTTTCCCAATCACAATACCGGGCCGTGAAGTGTGAATGGTAACCACTGCACGCTTCGGGGTTCTGTCTATTTGAACTCGCGCAATTCCAGCTTTCTTTAATCGGTTGTGGACATAATTTCGTACAAGTGCATCTTCCTGTAATTTGCTAGAAAAACTTTTATCGTCGTACCAATTTGCATCCCACGCACGAACGATTCCAAGACGAAATCCAACTGGATGTGTTTTTTGACCCAAGTGATCCTCCGATTAACTTTCGGTTACTTCTTTTGTTGCTGTTGCTGGTTCCGATTTTTTAACATCGGCTTTCTTTACACCGGTCGAAGCTTTGGCTTTTGGTACTATCGCTTTTGCTTGCTCACGCTGTGCTACGATAATAGTAATATGATTTGAACGTTTACGAACGCGGAATGCACGTCCCATTGGCGCAGGCAGTACTCGCTTCGCCATTGCACCGCCATTGACAAATGCTTCCTTGATATACAAGGTCGCTGTGTCCACCCGTCCGCTCTCTTCTTTATTCTGCACATTTGAGATCGCTGAACGAAGAACTTGTTCAGCAGTTCTCGATGCGGCTTTCGTTGTAAAGTGGAGAATGCTCAATGCTTCTTCAACTCCCTTACCGCGAATCAGATCAATCACCAGCCGCATTTTGCGAGGTGATGTTCCGATATATCTATTTATTGCTTTCGCTTCCATGTCTCACTCTTATCAGACAGTTCTTATGCTGGTGATGTCGTCTTTTCGCTCTTCAAACCGGGATGTCCGCGAAAAACGCGAGTCGGTGCAAACTCACCGAGCTTGTGCCCTACCATCGCTTCGTGAATATACACCGGTATAAATTTATTTCCGTTGTGTACCGCAAAAGTATGCCCGACAAACTCGGGAATGATTGTGCTCGAACGCGACCAAGTTTTGACAACACGCTTCTGGTTGGATTTGTTGAGCGCTTCTATTTTGCCTTGCAACTTGAGGTCAACGTACGGACCTTTTTTAATCGAACGGCTCATAGGTAATTACCCATTACTTACGACGTTTAATAATATATTTGTTTGATTGATTTTTCCGCTTGCGCGTTTTCAATCCTTTGGCATACTTGCCCCAAGGTGATTCCGGATGTTGATATCCACCACCGCTCTTCGAACGGCCTTCACCACCACCCATCGGATGATCTACAGGATTCATTGCCATGCCGCGTGACTGCGGACGAATACCGAGCCAACGAGATCTCCCGGCTTTACCGAGGCTGATATTTTCATGATCTGCATTACCAACTAATCCGATAGTTGCATAGCAGTCTGCACGAAACTTTCTTATTTCTCCTGAAGGTAATTTTAGCGAAACCCATTCGCCTTCTTTCGCCATCACTTGCAAGGAGTTGCCGGCACTACGACCTATTTGACCACCCTTACCAGGAGTAAATTCAACATTATATACAAACGTCCCTGCTGGAATATTTTTCAACGGCATTGCATTGCCGTTTTCAATTTCAGCCTGCGGACCGGATACAATTTTTGCACCGACTTTCATTCCAATAGCTGCGATGATGTACCGTTTTTCACCATCAGGATAGTGGATCAAAGCGATTCGTGCTGCTCGATTTGGATCGTATTCAATTGCAGCAATTGTTCCAATAATTCCATGTTTGTCACGTTTGAAATCAATAATTCGATATTGACGTTTATGTCCACCGCCGCGATGACGCGATGTGATACGTCCAAGATTATTCCTTCCACCCGATTTTTTATTTGATTCGAGCAGAGCTTTTTCCGGCTCTTTTTTCGTTATCTCATCAAACGCCGAGATAGAATAAAATCTCGTCGCAGGAGTCATTGGTCGTAATTTTCGAATTGCCATAGTCTCTTATACCTTCACGATCAGACGTTGCCGAAGTAATCGATCTTATCGCCTTCTTTCAACGTCACGATTGCTTTCTTCCATGTCTTTGTGTGTCCTTCAAAGCGGCCGCGTTTTGTCATTTGATTTTTGCGTTTTCCTTTAACGATGACCGTGCGCACACTGGTCACCTTGACATTAAATTTCTTTTCGACTGCTTTGCAAACTTCAATCTTATTCACAGTGGTTGGGACCTCAAACGCATATTGTCGTTTATCGCCAAGCTCTGTCATTTTCTCTGTAATAATTGGTCGAATGAGAATACTTACCATTGCCTGTTGTCCTAATTTTTCAAAGATTTTTGTAAAACATCAACGGCGCTTTTTTGAACAAGCAGAATCTTGTTTTTCAGAATTTCAAATGTTGATGCTTTATCCGCTTCACGTATTTGCAACTTTGGAATGTTACGTCCTGATTTTAACAACGTACCATCTGTTGTCGTTGTCAATAACAATGTTTTTTGTTTATCTAACGAGAGAGCTTTTAGTATTGCTGACATTTTCTTTGTTTTAACTTCATCAAACTGAAAATCTTCCACTACTTTGACGGTTCCATCTTTTGCTTTATAGCTGAGAGCAGACTTACGTGCAAGTTTGCGCACCTTTGCAGGAAGTTTGATCACATAGTCATGCGGAGTTGGTCCAAATATTGAGCCGCCACCTATCCACAATGGCGAGCGAGTTGTTCCTGCACGCGCGCGTCCTGTCTTCTTTTGCTTAAACGGTTTTCGACCACCGCCGCTTACCTCACTGCGTGTTTTTACTTTGTGCGTGCCCTGACGCTGATTCGCCTGAATACTGCGCACCGCTTGATAGATAGCGTGGTCATTTGGCTCGATCTCAAAAATATTTGCATCAAGCTCAACTTTCTCGCCGCTGAGCGTGCCATCTATTTTATAGACATCAACCTGCATGGTACTTTTTCCTTACGAGGAAACTCTTAATTATGCTTCTTCTCAATTTCCAAATATCCATTTATTGCGCCAGGAACTGACCCGCGAATAATGAGAATGTTGGATTCCGGTATCACCTTGACAACCTTTAGATTCTTTATTGTGACGCGTTCAAATCCCATTCGTCCACCCATGCGCATGCCTTTGAAAACACGCGATGGATAAGAGCTTCCACCAATAGATCCCGGAGCGCGAACTCGATCTGATGCGCCGTGCGTTGTCATACCTACACCGCCGAAATGATGACGCTTCACAACACCCTGAAATCCGCGACCCTTTGATTTTCCACTCACGTCAACAATATCACCAGGGGAAAACATATCAACCTTCACTTCGTCGCCTGTTTTCATCGAAGTTCCATTAACTCCTCTGAATTCACGCATCAAGCGCAGCGCCTTTGTTGTTGCTTTTGCAAAATGCCCCTTTAATGGTTTGTTGACAAGACGGTCTTTCTTCTCATCAAAACCAAGTTGGATAGCATCATAACCATCTTTCGCTTGTGTTCTGACCTGGGTGACGTAGCACGGACCCGCTTCGATAACGGTGCAAGGAACTGCTTCACCATTCTCATCGAAGAGACTTGTCATTCCAATTTTTTTTCCTAAGATGCCACTCACTGTTTCTACTCCTTTGCGCTCCAGCGCATGAGCCTTTGTCTCTATAATCTAAAATAAGAGCTTTTGCAAATTAAATTTGCTCTCACCACACATTCATTTCATTCAAGCACATTTTGAAAAAACTATACTTTAATTTCGACATCAACACCTGCTGGAAGTTCTAACTTCATCAGTGAATCAACAGTACGGCTTGTCGAATTGAGGATATCAATCAACCTCTTGTGCGACCGTGTCTCGAACTGTTCTCGAGATTTCTTATCGACGTGCGGAGAACGATTAACCGTATAGACACTGCGTTTAGTCGGCAGTGGAATCGGGCCAGATACAATAGCACCTGTCGATTTTACAGTTTTAATAATTTTCTCTGCAGACTTGTCGATCAAATTGTGATCGAATGACTTCAGCTTTATCCTAATTTTTTGTCCAGCCAATGAAAACTCCTCAGAGTACTCTCCGCTCTCGAGTTACCCCGAGAGCGGAATAAACGATAATTTACTTTATGATCTTTGTAATAACACCAGCACCGACTGTTCGTCCGCCTTCGCGAACTGCAAATCTCTGTCCTTCTTCCATCGCGATGGGAGAGATAAGCTCAATATTAATGGCATCAAGATTATCGCCCGGCATAACCATTTCTACTCCGGCTGGTAATTCTGCAACACCTGTAACATCCGTCGTCCGGAAATAGAATTGAGGACGATATCCCGTCAAGAATGGTGTGTGACGTCCGCCTTCTTCTTTCTTTAAAACGTAGATCTGTGCTGTGAATTTCGTGTGAGGTGTAATCGTTCCCGGTTTTGCAACAACCATGCCGCGTTCAAGTTCATCTTTTTCAATACCGCGCAACAACAAGCCTGCATTATCACCTGCGACCACTTCGTCCAATTCCTTGCGGAACATTTCAGCGCCGGTAATAACTGTCTTTTTATGCATACCAAGACCAACGACTTCAACTTCATCACTAACCTTTGCCTTACCACGTTCAACACGACCTGTTCCAACCGTACCGCGTCCAGTAATAGAAAACACATCTTCGATTGGCATCAAGAACGGACGTTCTGAATCACGCTTCGGCAACGTAATATAATTATCAACTGCATCCATTAATTCCATGATACACTTAAATGCAGGATCATCAGTCTTCGCATCCGGCCTAAGAGCTGCTTCCATTGCTTTCAACGCAGAACCGCGGATGACAGGTATTTCATCACCGGGGAAATCGTTCTTCTTTAATAAATCACGAACCTCGAGTTCAACAAGATCCAAGAGTTCCGGATCATCGACTGCATCCACCTTATTCATGAACACTACCATCTTCGGCACATTCACTTGGTGAGCAAGTAAAATATGTTCACGCGTTTGCGGCATTGGGCCATCTGTTGCAGCGACGACCAATATAGCGCCGTCCATTTGTGCAGCACCTGTGATCATATTTTTAATATAATCAGCATGACCCGGACAGTCTACGTGTGCATAATGGCGCTTCTCTGTAGAATATTCTACGTGCGCAGTGTTAATCGTTATACCGCGCGCTTTTTCTTCTGGAGCATTGTCAATTGAATCAAATGTACGAATCTGGGAGAGACCTTTTTTGGCAAGCACCATAGTGATGGCGGCCGTCAGAGTGGTCTTTCCGTGGTCAACGTGGCCGATCGTACCGACGTTTACGTGCGGCTTGCTACGGTCAAATTTTTCCTTTGCCATGTGTTGATCTCCTTTAATTAGATAAATGTGCTGATGTTATAAAAACCTTATGCGGCTACATTACTTTTCCCGCGAACTTTTTCTACAATTTCTTCTGCAATATTCTTTGGTACAGGTTCGTAGTGTGAAAACTGCATCGTATAGAGCGCTCTGCCTTGCGTCATCGAACGAAGCTGAGTCGCATAGCCAAACATTTCTGATAGAGGTACATGCGCCTTAATAACCTGAGCATCTTTTCTTGGAGTCATTCCTTCGATCTTGCCGCGGCGCGAATTAAGATCGCCCATGACATCGCCGAGATATTCTTCGGGAGTCACAACCTCAACTGCCATTACTGGTTCAAGCAACACTGGTCCGGCTTTTTTTGCTCCACTCTGAAATGCCATGGAACCTGCAATTTTAAATGCCATTTCTGATGAATCGACCGCATGGAACGATCCATCAAATAATCTTACTTTAATATCTTCCATCGGATACCCGGCGAGCACTCCGTTTCGCATGGCTTCGATAATACCTTGTTCGGTTGGTTTAATATACTCTTTTGGAACCGCCCCGCCGACAATATCGTTTTCAAATTCAAAGCCTCTGCCTTTTTCATTCGGCTCAACATCGATCCAAACGTGTCCAAACTGACCCCGACCACCCGACTGGCGAACGAACTTACCTTCAGCCGTTACTTTCTTTGTAATCGTTTCTTTATAGGCGACTTGCGGTTTGCCAACATTTGCTTCTACTTTGAACTCACGCCGCATTCGATCTATTATTATTTCCAGATGCAATTCACCCATACCACTGATAATAGTCTGTCCTGTCTCTTCATTCGTAGAGATACGAAATGTAGGATCTTCTTCTGCGAGACGTTGCATTGCCTCACCCATTTTTTCTAAATCAACCTTCGTTTTCGGTTCAATAGCGACATCGATGACAGGATCAGGAAATTCCATCCGCTCAAGAATAATAGGGTCTTCTTCCGTCGAAAGTGTATCACCCGTTCGCGTATTCTTCAGACCTATTGCTGCTACAATATCACCTGCATACGCTTCTTGTACTTCTTCACGATGGTTTGCATGCATTCGAAGAATTCGTGCAATACGTTCTTTTCGATCTGTAATAATATTATGTACATACGAACCGGCAGAAAGCGTTCCAGAATAAACTCGGAAATATGTCAATCTGCCGACAAAAGGATCACTCATAATTTTAAATGCTAATGCTGTGAATGGCCCATCATCGCTTATCTTCCGGATAACATCATCATGTTTGTGAGGATGATGCCCATGAATTTCTCCGTTGTTAATATCCTTAGGTGACGGTAAAAAATCAACGACCGCATCCATAAGATCCTGCACGCCTTTGTTCTTAAAAGAAGAACCGCAGAGGACTGGAATAATTTCACCTTTTAGTGTACAACGTCGTAAAACTTGAAGAATCTCTGCTGGGGAAATTTCTTTCCCGTTTAGATATTTTTCAAGCAACGTATCATCTTCATCAGCGACCGCTTCAAGCATCTTTATTCGATATTCATTTGCCTTGGGTTTTAGTTTTGCTGGAATATCAATTTCATCCCAAGTAGCCCCTTGCGTGTCATCATGATACATTCGGGCTTTCATTTTAATCAAATCTATAATGCCAGCAAACATATCACCTTCACCAACAGGCAATTGAACTGGGATAGCATTTGCTTTGAGGCGCGATTTCATCATATCGATCACAGCAAGAAAATCTGCACCAGCCCTGTCCATTTTATTTACAAATGCTATTCGAGGCACACCATATTTATCGGCTTGCCGCCAGACTGTTTCAGACTGTGGCTCAACACCGCCAACAGAACAAAATAAAGCAACAGCACCGTCGAGCACGCGAAGCGAACGCTCGACTTCAATTGTAAAATCGACGTGCCCCGGAGTATCGATAATATTTATTTGATGGTCGCGCCAGAAACAAGTTGTCGCCGCACTTGTAATGGTTATACCGCGTTCCTTCTCTTGCTCCATCCAATCCATTGTTGCTGCGCCATCATGTACTTCACCAATACGATGTGTCCTACCAGTATAGAACAAAATACGTTCTGTCGTAGTCGTCTTACCGGCATCAATATGTGCCATGATGCCAATATTTCTAGTTTTTTCTAAAGAATACTCACGAGGCATAAATTATTACA
>Ga0187861_10001906_pt1 | contig 20381 bp, 14 predicted proteins | sample June2016WEW_10_1_3_FD_132986 | JGI IMG/M metagenome (GOLD analysis project Ga0187861, IMG submission 132986) | Peatland microbial communities from SPRUCE experiment site at the Marcell Experimental Forest, Minnesota, USA - June2016WEW_10_100 | ecosystem: Environmental > Terrestrial > Soil >...
CTTAAAAGTTCCACCTCCTTAACATCCAGAAGAAACTCATAGATAAGTTCAGCCCTTTCGGGTGACTCACCATATGCCACAACCTGGTTTGAGATGAATTCCTTGGGAGGATTATGCAGGATATGATGCGGGGAATAGACGACAATCATGGTTTCTGCTGAATTTAGCTGATGATGTTCGGGTCGCGTTCCCTGATATAGGTCAGCAATTCTTTAGCAACATCACTGACCAGGAGAATTTTACTGTAGTCAAGATCCACATTGTTCAGGTACTGCAGCACCAGAGCATCTCCGATGCGGGATTCGGGCAATATTCCGGCAAAGAAAAAACCCAGTTTTTCAAACTCTGCTGTGAGCCAGTATGTCAACGGATCTTCTAATTTCAGGAAAAGGTTGATCGCCGAGATTTGCTTGACGCAAAAACCCTGCAGAATTTTACGTAGCTGAAGTTTGACATCAGATCCATAGCTGGCAACAAAGATCTCGGCACAACCCTCTAATTCATTTACTCCTGTTTTGATAATTGCCGCTGGTCTATCATATATGAAGGAATCTGCCGAAGGGACCATAAAGTTAGGCGTTGAGCCCAGGTTTTGATATAGTCTTGAAATCATCACTTTATGATGTTCCGGGGCAAAAAGATTATACTGAACCGGAGGCATCATATATCTGAAGCCAAGGGCCACGCTGATCCGTTGCGAGGTGTCATCCGTGATGCCTTTAAATTTCCAGGAACCAGGACTTGTGGCAAGCATGATCCCGCAATCTTTGATCTGGAATTTGATCATTGATTTTTGCGTAAAAATATGGTTGGTAACCGCATAGGCATATATCCCCCTGAGCTCGCGCTTTTTGGGAACCTGGAACAAATAATCCACCAATTTATTTAATGCTCCTTGTCCACGGTATTCAACATTAACGAAAACAAAAGTCAACTCAGCAATCGTATCTTCGGGATATTGATACAGAAGAGCCCCATGTCCCATGAAAACATTATCTTTTGTCACGGCAACAGCGGAGATCATCTCGGATGTCCTGTTCATCTCAACCAGACGTTCAGGATAATAAATATGATCATCAAAAAAAGTATATCCATGGGTTTTATAAGCACAACGGGATACTTCAATAGCTTCATGTTCATCTAATCCCCTTACAATGTATTCGATCTTTTCGGTGATGATGATACCCGGAGATTGCTTTTCCGAAGTAATTTCTTGCCGATTTTTATGTTCATGATTATCAGCGACATATTTGATCATGACCGTCTCTTTTCCCTGTGTCCCGAGATTGTGAAACGAAAGCTCATCCATCATTTTATGAATGAGATAAATTCCCAGTCCGGATGTGGACAGGTCATCGAGGTTTTTCGTCAATTCATATTTTTTAACCCGCTCAGGATCAAATGGGATACCCATTTCTTTAAGAACGATTTTTATTCCGCCCGGGATTTTCTCACAGATTACATCGAATGTGGGATTCTCCTCATCGCTGGCGTGAATCATGACATTCGAGACGGATTCCTCAATGGCAATATCGATTTGATCAAGCTGATTCCCGGAAAAACCGATCACTTTAGCTATTTCCCTGACAAATAACTGAACTATGAAAGAATAACTCAGTTTGTTGGGAAAGGTCATTTTGATTGATTCGTTGGTTTCCATAAGTAGAGGGTTATTATGAGTTTGCAATTTTACATATGACAATCTGTGGAAATCACATTAAAAACCTGAACAAAATTAGCATCATACAAATATATATTTATTTGACCGAATTATTTCGTGGCATATACAATCTATTCGTTTCAATAAAATAATGTATTTGGGAATCAAATTCAGGAATTTATCCAGGTTACCCATCGGTTCAGGACAATGTTAATTATACTGCATCTTAATAAAATTAATAAAAATGCAAAGCATTTTTCTTATAGATGCAGTGATGCCGATAGGAACAGTAGCTAAGATTTTGCAAACTTGTTCTGTATTGGTATAATTTCATTACTTTTGATGGAGGCTTTGGTTTTCATAGTTCCTGGATTTTTTGTCAGATACTAATCTGAAGTAATGGTTATCAACGCCTTAACCATATGTTATTTACCGGAATGGTGTGACAACCCGGGATATGTTCAATTTTCTCAGTCAGACCGGGCATTAATGCTCAAATTGTAGGGTCTGTTTAGTACATTTGATCCTTTCTGTTTTTGATTACAGACTCTAAAATGTATTGATCATGGAGATTATCACTGATGAGAAAATCCGTTGCGTTAAACCTATAGGCAGGCTGGATGTCAATAGCAGCAATGACCTTGATCTTGCCCTGATGGCTTTGCCCGAAAATGGTCAGGATATCATTATTGACTTGTCGGAATGTCCATATTTGTCAAGTGCAGGAATAAGGATATTGTTAAAAACCAAAAAGAAATTACAATCCGGTCAAAACGAACTTTTCGTGACCGGTGTCGTTCCGGAGGTGTTTCATGTGCTTGAGATAGCAGGTCTGCACCGCATTTTACACTTCGAGGCCAATGTGAAAACTGCTTTGACCGTCATTCAATCCGGCAGGAAAAATAAAACTGACAGCACAGAGATTGCCGTCGGTCATCATCATTTGGTCTATCAGCCAACAGGAGGAGACAAAATAACAGGACAACTCTGTCTGGCAACAGAGATAGTGAGTTATCATGAACTTGGTTATTCTATTGGCTTTGGATCATTCTCCAGTCCCATAGCGACCGATACAGATTGTTCCGATTTCTTTGCTGTTCTTGAAAATTGTGCCGGTTTTATACCACTAAATCAATCCACGGATCCTGACTTCAGAATTACTTCCGATCCTTTAAAGACCGGCTTATCGGTTTGTGAAGCCCTGTCATTCGGACAACACCCGACGGGTTCAATGAAATCAACCACACCTGGAAAATTGACATTCGGTCAGCTTGACGACGCTATCAATCATTTGAGGGAAGATACATTTTCAAAAAGTTCTGTCATACTACTGGTTGTGGTAAACTTCGATAGCAACGAACCTTCACTGAGTCTTGTGTTGACAAATAATGCTGATTTGGCAGGTACTGTCAAGGATAACGGAATGAATCATTTCCAACATCTACTGTCAGAAAATGCCGGAAAGAAGAATTTCATCGGAATGACTTTTGTACTTTCTGAATTGAATCTTTCTGCACAGGGAGATTCATTCAATGACATCGTCCAGCAGCAATTGACTTTTGAAAACATCATGGCCGTTGAGCCTTTAAATTTGGGCAAGTTCCTCGAAAACCCTGTCGTTTGGCTATTTCATGCCGAAAAATTCGTCGACGGCAAAACGAAAAGGTTAACCATTGAGACAAAACCCGGATTTGTTTTCGAATCGCACAAAGCATTTCTGGCCAGACTGCTCTATACCGATTCGTCAAAGTTACTGGTCGATCCCTTGCATGGAGGATATTCGGCACAAACCTTTCAAGTTACCTCATTCGACCATGAAGGCCGGAAGATGAGACCTACCGTTCTCAAGATCGCGAATCGTAACTTGATCACCAGGGAATCGGAAAGATGCAAACAATTTGCTCTTCCCTACATTTTTAACAATAGCGCGGTAGTACTGGGGGCAGAATACTATGGCGAAACAGGAGCGCTTCGTTATAATTTCGTTGGCATAGGGGGTGAATCGAGCCAATTGAAATGGTTGACTCATTATTACCTCCAGTCGGACATTTCTTTCCTTGAACCGCTTTTCGATAAAGTTTTTCTGCAAATCCTGAAACCGTGGTATGGCCAGCCAGTAATGAAAACCATCTTCCCGTTCAGAGACCATGACCCGACTTTTACGTTTTTTCCCCATATCTACCAAACAGTCAACGACCTGTTTTCCATCTCGACAGATAAAAAATACATTGTTATCCCGGAAGAGAGCCGACCTGTCCTGAACCCTTATTGGTTTCTGAAACATGAATTTGCAAGACGCCGTGACTGGGGCATAGAATATTTCACAGGAATTTGCCATGGTGACCTGAATATGCAGAATATTCTGCTGGATGAAAACATGAACGTCTATCTCATCGATTTCTCTGAAACAAAACCCAGGTCGGTCATCTCCGACTTTGCCCGTCTCGAAGCCATTTTCCTGATCGATAATGCGCCATTGGAAAATGAGTCCGACATGGTTGATTATCTTAATTTCATTTACGGATTTTACAAAAGTGACAATTTAGGTGACATCCCGGAAATCGACTATACCGGAAAGCACCGCGGGAAAGTGAGTAAAAATGCCGCACTTGCGTTAAAAATGAGGAAATATGCCCTTGACAGCGCCAAAGGCAACCCCAATCCTGTACCATATTATATAGCCCTGCTTGAATGGGTATTGCCTGTTGTTTGCTATACTCTGCCTGTCCCTCAGCGGCGTCTGTCGATGATTGTATCATCCATCCTGTGCGAAAAAGTGATGGCAGCTGAATAATTGGGTTAATTGGAAAAAACGCCCTAAATATTCAATCTCCGCCAATGTAAATCAATGAGATTAAAATTTTTCAAACATCATGCAAAAAAATTTCAAAGTCGAATTGATATCGAGAGCGAAGCGAATCGGAATCTACTCGTTATAGTTGGACCAGTGTTGGCCTGTCAGTTTGGTTACTGATACCATAGTCACGTTTCTGAACATCATCATCGCCATGGCAGGCCTGGGGCTTGTTATTGTAAATGCCCTGAGTGAATCTTCCCGGGGATTATTCATGATTGCTTCAACCATTCCTATCGCTGTTTTCATGGTTGTTTGGATTTATTTTCTTGGTCATGCAAGATTCCTGGCAAATATTAAAAGACAAGGCGCAGTGTATCTGCGAAATGAAAAATATTTTATTAATGGAATAGTAACGAATAGGCGTTTCCGGAATCAGGTTTAGTTCTGAATTGAATAGTTCCAAGTAGTCCCGTATTAAAACTTGCCCAGAGTCAAATGATAAGATGGTAAAATGTAAGACCTGCCTACCGGCAGGCAGGTGGCAAAATGATATTACCATTTTGCCACCTTACCATTTTGCGATTTGCTTGGTGGCATCGACTGGAATATGATCTATAGTATTCAGTACTATTCAGTTAACCCACCTGATCGGTTATCTCATTGGTCTTGTTGTTCTTAACCTTTTTGGAGTTTTCTTCATGAATACACGGAACTACCCAGAACTACTTATTTTGTTGCCCAAAACTTGCCCAATTTGTTTTTCCAATAACTTTGCTTTACAACCTTACTGGATTTTCCAATATACACCTAATAAGACAATATTTAAATAGAAAAAATGAATAACAAAAAAAGTGTTTTTAACAAATCTAAAAATTAAAACTACGAATATGAAACCGTTTAAACTTATTATCCTTCTGTTATTATCGGGGATATCAATTCAACTATCAGCAAAGGATTATAAAGCATCGCTGTTTGGTATTAAATCCGATGGTATAACTTTAAACACCACATCCATACAAAAAGCCATTGATTATATTAGCGAAAATGGCGGTGGCAGACTGGTCTTTTATGTAGGACGGTATCTTACCGGTTCCATTTTTATGAAAGAAAATGTTACCATACAACTCCAGGAAGGTGCTATCATTGTTGGTTCTCCCAATCCATTCGACTATGAAAAAGTTTTAGCTCAACCTGCACTTATCCTTGCACACAACCAGAGGAATATTGGCATTACGGGTAAGGGAGTCATTGACGGACAAGGTTTCATCGTAGCAAATAACATAATTGATTTAGTCTATAAAGGGTTGATCAAGGACAATCTAACAGATGACAGGCCAAGTGCGAGTCGTCCTTTTGATATTTATTTTAAAGGATGCAGTAATGTAATGATTCAGGGGATTACCCTTAAAGACCCCTGCGCCTGGACCCTGGTAAACGACCAATGTAAAAATGTTGTGATCAATCAAATAACTCTTGATGCGAAAGCATACTGGAATAATGACGGAATTGATATTGTTGACTGTGATAGCGTGAGCATTACAAATTCATATATCGATGCTGCTGATGACGGAATATGTTTAAAATCACAAGATGCCGGTTCAATTTGCCAGAATGTTTATGTTTACCACAATACGATACGCTCCAGCGCCAATGGTATTAAGTTCGGTACGGCTTCATATGGAGGCTTAAAAAATGTTAAAATTATAAATAACCTTGTTTTTGACACTTATCGTTCGGCAATTACTTTTTCTTCCGTTGATGGAGCAATCGTTGATAATATAATTGTTGACAGTCTACGGTCGATAAATACAGGAAATGCAATATTTCTCTGTATTGGTGAACGGCAAAAGGGGAAAAAGGGCAAAATGAGCAACATTCGTATTTCCAACGTTTATGCCGAAGTTCCTGCTACCAAACCCGATGCCGGCTACCGTTACGAAGGCCCTGTGGAGGATATGCCACGCAATATTTCTCCTGCTTCTATTGTTGGGATGCCTGATGCCAAAATAGAGAACGTTACATTAAGAAATATTGAAATTCATTATCCCGGAGGTGGAAATGCAAACTTTGCTAAAATTGGTCTGGATGAATTAGACTCAATACCTGAAGTGCTAGCTAAATATCCTGAATTCTCTATGTTCAAGGAACTTCCGGCTTGGGGATTTTATATCCGCCATGCAAAAAATATCACTTTCGAAAATATTTCAATGATCTGTGAGAAAAAAGATTTCAGGACAGCTGTTGTTCTTAATGATGTTCAGGGTGCTACTTTTAAAGCACTTACAATAACTGAACCGGGCACTAAAAAAGAATCTGTTTATTCTTATAAATCGAATGGGGTGGTTATTGAAAAATAATATGTCAAAATTAAAATAATTATCATGAAAGAATATATTGCATTAGACATCGGAGGGACCAAGTTTATGGTAGCCTCCTATACTGAAACTTTAAAAGAAATAAAACGTGTTAAACAGGATACTCCTGAAGATTTTAATGAAGGAATAAATCTTCTTTATAAAATGATCAACGAAGTTTCGGAAAAAAGTAAAATAGGGGGTATAGGAGCGGCAATTGGAGGTCCGCTTGATCCTGTTAAAGGTATTGTGTCGCCTTTGCATCAGCACCAATGGAGAAATATTCCGCTTAAAGATATAATGGAAAAAAAATGGGAATGTTCTTTTTATGTTGATGTAGATACAAATGTTGCTGCTTTGGGCGAATATCATCTTGGAAAATATGAACATGAAAAGTTCCTTTACATCACATTAAGTACCGGCATGGGAGGAGGATATATTATTAACGGTAAAGTTTACCGCGGTTTTAATGGTAATCATCCTGAAGTTGGACATCAAACCATCAATTTCAAGTGCAAATATCCAGAAAAAGTAAAATGTGAATGCGGTTTACCCGATTGTATAGAAGCCTTGGTATCAGGAAATGCAATAAAAAGAATTTATAATAAACCGGCAGAAGAGCTTAACGCGGAGGAATGGGGTGAAGTGATATATAATCTTGGACAAGGTTTAAGAAATATTGCAACCATTATGACTCCCGACATCATAGTTTTCGGGGGAGGAATTTCTTTTGGAGCAGGCGAACCGTTTATACGAAAAATTGAAGCGGAAATGAAAAAACAATTAACGCTTGTAAAACCGCCACAGCTCGCATTATCAAAGTTGGGATATGATACAGCCATTGCAGGAGCTGCTTATATTGCAAAGAATGGATTTTAAAACTAAAATAATTTTGAATTTATAAATTATGGATACAGAGAAACAAAAAGTAATTCTCGGTAAGTTATTACCTGTGTTGTTTGGTTTTTATGTTATGGGTTTTGTTGATATTATTGGTGCTGCAACTAAATATGTAAAAGATGATTTCAACTTATCAAACAGCATAGCAAATACATTACCATTGATGTTATTTGTATGGTTTTTTATAATGTCAATTCCTTCGGGTATCATTCAGGACAAAATTGGCAGAAGAAAATCGTCCTGCATTGGTATCGGTCTTACCGGGATCGGGATGATAATCCCGTTAATCTCTTATTCTTTTTATTCAGTCATAGCAGGATTTATTTTACTTGGAATTGGTAATGCCATCGTGCAAGTGTCATTAAATCCCCTGATGCTTTTTGTTTCGCCAGCCGAAAAATATACCGGTTTTCTGAGTTTGTCTCAGTTTATTAAAGCTATCGCATCTTTGCTCGGACCATTGATCACGACAGCATTTTTTGTCTATACTCAAAACTGGAAATACATATTTCTTGTTTATGCCATACTGTCCACTTTATCTTTATTATGGCTGTATTTTACACACATAGAGGAACATCCTCAAAAAGAAGTAAGGCCAACATTCAAAACATCATTCAAATTATTATTTTCAGATAAGATGGTTTTATTAATGGTACTTGGTATTTTTCTTTCTGTGGGAATAGATGTTGGAATGAACGTAAGTATACCAGAATACATGGGTAAGAAATTCTCTATGTCGCGTGAATCGGCTACCAATATTATAAGCATTTATTTTGCTGCAAAGATGATCGGGACTTTTCTTGGCTCGATATTGCTAACAAAACTCTCAAACAGAAAATTTTTCATTTGGACCATGGTATTAACCCTATTGGCATTCGGAGGCATTTACAGCGATATAACAAAGGATTTTGTAAGCTCCATGATATTTATAGCAGGATTAGGTGCATCAAATGTATTTGCGCTTATATTCTCATTAACCGTACAGCGTATGCCTGAACGTTCCAATGAGCTTTCCGGATTGATGATAATGGCTGTTTCGGGCGGAGCCGTTATACCTTTTATAATGGGATTCGCTGTTGATGTTTTCGGAACAAATGGTAATATTCTCATTTTGTCATTGTGTGCTGTATATATATTCTTCCTTGCTATTATCAATGCATCGAAAAAAAGCATAGTTAATAATACAAATTAAGGATTTCAACCCTTAATTCACATCAATAATTCTTTAATTGGTATTTTTAAATTTTATTATTCTTATTTATGAAAAAACCTATACTGGTTCTGTTGATGTCAGTCAGCATTTTAATTGCTGAAGGACAAAAAAGCGATTCCTCCTTAACAGAGAAAAATGATAGCAATCCAACTATTTTTGCAATAGGTCATGCGCATATAGATCCTGTGTGGCGCTGGAATAAAGATGAAGGATATGCAGAAGTATTTGCAACATTCCGGTCGGCACTGGACAGGATGAAAGAATATCCTGATGTGGCATTTATTGCAAGCTCCGCACAATTTTATGAGTGGGTTGCAAATACGGATGTCGATATGTTCAACGAGATAAAAAAAAGAGTTGGTGAAGGCAGATGGAATATTGTCGGAGGATGGTGGATAGAGCCGGATTTGAATTGCCCATTAGGAGAATCGCTTATACGGCAAGGACTTTACGGACAACTTTTTTTTCAGAAGAATTTCAGTAAAAAATCAAAGGTTGGTTTTAACCCTGACTCGTTCGGCCATCCATGGACATTACCGCAGATACTGACTTCTCAGGAACTGGAAGCATATTGTTTTATGCGTCCGAATATAACTGAAAAGCCGGGTATACCTGCGCCATTATTCAACTGGCAAGGTCTGGATGGGACTAAAATACTTGCTGTGCAGATTGCTGGTTCCTATGATTATGAAAAAAGCAAAGATTTTGAGACTTATCTTGGGAAAATAAAAGAACGTTATGCAAAAGATCTTCCTAAAATAAATACATTCCCTTTCTTTTACGGAGTTGGCAATCACGGGGGCGGACCAACAATTGCAAATATTAAAAAAATAAAAGAACTGGCAGCAGGTAAATGTCCGAACATGCATTTCGGCACGTTGGAAGGTTTTGTCAACCAAATTAAGTCAATGCAAAATTCGTTTCCATTACTTGATGATGAATTGCAGCATCATTCCTGCGGCTGTTACTCTGCCTGTTCAGATATAAAGATGTGGAACCGTCAGGCAGAAATTGCATTGTTATCGGCAGAAAAAATATCATCACTCACTACTGTCCTGTTCAACACGCTGGATCAAACTGATCGGCTGAAAGAGTCGTGGAAAAAAGTGTTGTTCAACCAGTTTCATGATATATTAGCTGGTACAGCAATCGAATCAGCATACATTGATGCACATAATGATCTCGGGTATGCCATGTCAGAAGCAAAAGACATTCAATCAACAGGTATGCAGAAATTAGTAATGAATGTAAATACAGCGGACACAGCATTTAAAAATTCTATTCCTTTTATAGTTTTCAATCCATGCTCATGGGCTGTAAAAAATTATATCCACGTAGAAATGGAAAGAAGCGATTACAGGATTTCGCCTGTACTATACAATTCTGACGGAAAAGAAGTGACATACCAGGAAGTCAGAACGGCAGGCGCCAAGGTTAAATGGAGAGTCAGCGGAATATTTGAAGCAGAAATACCTGCTTTCGGATATGAAATTTTCAGAATGGATTTTAGTAACAGAAAGAAACCGGCAAAATCAGATGAAAAGATGAAGATAACAGAAAATTCACTGGAAAATGAATTTGTAAAAATAGTGTTTGATAAGCAAACCGGTTACATAAGTTCTTATTTTGACAAAAAAAATAATCGTGAATTATTATCAAAGCCCGGAGCTGTTCCAATCGTTTTGAATGATCCCGGCGATACATGGGGACATAACATTGTGGCTTATGATCAGGTTATAGGACAATTTGAAAAACCTGAATTTACCATCATGGAAACAGGCCCCGAACGTGCATCATTACAGGTAAAAATGTTCTATGATTATTCGTTTATCATCCAGAATTATTCATTATATAAAAATTCCGGGGAACTGGATTGCATGGTAACTCTCGACTGGCATGAAATACAAAAGATGCTTAAAATAAGCATCCCAACGGTGTTGCCAAAAGGCAAACTGACTTATTCTATTCCATACGGATTTATTGAAAGACAGATGAACGGCAACGAAGAACCCGGACAAACATGGATTGACATAAGCGGAAATGACACCAGGGGAACATTTGGAATATCGTTGCTGAATGACAGCAAATGTGGTTATAGTGTAAAAGACGGAGATATGCAATTGACCGTTTTACACAGCACCGCATGGTCGCATCATATTCCCGACACTGTTCATGTGAATGATGGTTACCGGTACATGGAACAGGGGATTCATGAATTCAAATATAAGCTTATACCTCATAACGGCGACTGGCGGGATGGAAATACTGCCGGAAAATCCGAGGAATATTTGATGAAACCTATAGTATTTCTTACCAATAACCATACAGGAGCATTGCCGAAAAAGAATTCTTTTATCACCCTCACCGGTGAAGGTATTTCCATTTCAGCAGCCAAAATGGCAGAGGATGGAAACGGTTGGGTGCTTCGTTTTGTTGAACTTAATGGAAAAGAAACAAAAGCGGGAATTGAAATCAAGTCAGTTAATAAGTCAGTTGATTTTACAATGAAACCTTGTGAAATTAAGACCTTCCTGATACCGATCAATAAAATCCCCGGAGGAATAAAAGAAGTGAATGTCCTTGAGGAATAATAAGCATCGTTCTGTTTCCTGATTTTATTCTATTTTAATATTCTGTTTCATGTTTTATACAATGCAGAAAGACCTTATTTATTTTGTTGCCCAAAACTTGCCCATTCTGTTTTTTCAGAAAATTTGCTTTATACGATTTTCATTCTGGTGGATCCATCCATGATCTTTGACTATTCAGGAATTTATGACTCACTGCAGCAGCTTCGAACTATTCCCGAGGGGCAGTCTTTTATTTTAAGTGGACTGGCTCCTGTTACACCATTACCGGAGTAATAAATACAAAGTAATCACCGGCAGACGCGTATTTCGTATATTTTTCATTTATACGGTTCCTTTTTTTATCTGATAAAAGTATCCGAATTTATAAAATTTTTAAATATACAGGTTGTCGATATAGGACAAGCCAGTGCTTCGACAGGCTCAGCAGCCAGGCGAGGGGGGATTCAAAAAGTCCAACTGACCGGAAAACACGAAGTGTTTTAAAAAAGCTGTTAAAGGCGGGGCGCGCACTGGGCAAGCCGGAAGGGATTAATTAAAAAGTCCGCTTCTACTCGTACAACTGATTTAAAAAAATCCTGAGTCTTGAACTCATCTGAGCTTTCTCATGAGCGTGGCGAATTGACTAAGGATTGCCTTGGATTATCGAATTCTACTGACTACTTGGACTCAGGTTAGCGTCTTGCTTAATTTATTTTTGAGGAAGACGACAAACATCGATCGTTTTGAACGAAAAAATATCTGTCAGGTAAACTCTAAACATCCTGAATGAAATTGTGGCTCTGCATAAATTATAAACCGGGTATTTCTTTTAAGGGTTCTTCAATTTCTATTTGAAGTGAATTATTGAGCAAAGCAAAAAATACATATTGCGAAACGAGTGAAATCAAATCGATCATCTCTGACTGTTTTAGTTCTCCGCTCCATTTAGCCCAGGCTTTATCACGAATTGTGCGGTGTATAACCAGTTCATCGGTTAACATAAGCAGTGCATATTCGCGGGGAGAAAAAACAGATGGTATCTTTGAAGCTTTCAGGGCTGCTATTTCTGTATCGTTGGCTTTAAACTCTTTAGCAGCAGGCACATGATGCTTCCATACATAGTTGCAATTGTAAAGAAATCCCATCCTTAAAATAATAAGTTCCTGCTCCCGCACAGATAATCCCATTTGAAGCTTTGAAGTAACCCAATAATCAAGAAAAGAGCCCATAGTTTGTGGATTATACATGAGTGTTCCAAAAACATTGACAGGCGTATAACGCCCCTTCAACCCAGCTCCGGGTAGTCGTTCCACTGTTGCTATCCATTCTTTTTTCATTTCTTGCATGGGAAGAGGAACTATCCGGGATCCTTTTTCCTGCTGTGCTCGTTTTTGTGCTTGTGTTCCATTCATCCAGAAAAAGAGAAAGGAAGCAATCATTGTAGTTGAAAAAATTGCATTCATGTGATTTGATTTAGACTATGAATATCATTAAAATACAGAATTGAAATAAAAGAAGTAAATTACCACCACCAAAGGTGGTGGCTTTAAAGTTACAACCCTCTAAAATATGGTAAAATCGGAATGGTCTTGTTCCATTTTTCGTTCTTCTTCTTTTTGATATTTGACATACCTAAGAATCATTTCTTCATTGATGCCAACTGCATTCACAAAGTAGACTCTTGACCAGAAATGATTTCCCTTGTATGGTTTCTTTTTCAGGTTGGGATGATTTTTGAAAATGCGTCTTGCTATTTTTACCTTTAAAATCCCCATAAAGTCTGAAACTGACAAACGCGGCGGTATTGAAACAACCGTATGAACATGATCTATTTGAACACTCATCTCGTCAATCTCCACCTCTTTCCAAGAATAAATTTGTCTGATGTCTTGCTCAATGGCGGGTCCAATATCCCCAGTCAAGATTCGAAATCTATACTTGGGTGTGAATACTACATTATAGTCGCACTTACAGACTGCGTGCGTTAATTTACGATATCTGCCCATGGGGCAAATTTAATAAATAGGCAAAACCGAACATACATTACCGCCGTCTAAGACGACGGGTTTTTAAGTTGAACTAAATATGAATCCTATGGGTAATGCACGGGATACCCAGTCTGAAATTTGACAATAAGGAAAAAGAGATGCAATGATCGCGGTTGTGTTGACATTCCCTTAGGCGTCGTTGCGTGTCCTACTTAGTAATGATGAAAGTATCGAACACAGCGTAGGCCCCCGTGTAACCACTGTAACTGTTTACCGTTACCCTGCTGCCGGAGATGTCCACAACGCTGAAGTAATAGGTTTTGGCGTCATTGTGCACGTTCCAGGAGGTTTTGATGGCCGGATCGATGGTGCCGCTGTCAGGGCCGGCGCCGCAGGTGCCATTGAGAAGCTGAACCACATTGTTCTTCCAGGCGGGGGTCGGCGGTGTGGTCTGTGGATTCGGGAGGACGCTGCTGTCAATGGTCCTGCGGGCATAGAGATGCGAATGTCCACAGGCGTAGAAGTCGAACTTGTTGGCGTCAAGGAAAGCCCATAGCATTGTAAAGGACTGGTTTGCAGAGGATGGCTCGGATGTATCGTTAGAAATATAGTAATAGGGAGTATGAATGAAAAGGAATTTGTGCGTTGCCTTGGTCTGGGCCACCTGTGCTTTCAGCCATGAAAGCTGGGTGGAATCGATGTTGCCCCCCAGATTCTCGTGGACGGTGTCCTGGTTCAGGTAATAGGGATCCAATACCGCGAAAAACGAGTTGCCGACCGGAGATGTGAAGGAATAGGTCAGATGCTCATAGCCGGCCGGTCCGTTTGCAGGGTTCTCCGAAAACACATTCTGGTAGGCCTGCTGGTTGACGAGCAGGAAACCGTAAGAAGAGTGTTCGTGATACAGTTCATGATTGCCGATGGCTGTGTACAAAGGTATTCCATTATTGGTCAGGGATGCGAACAAGTCTTTCCATGCCTGGAACGTGTATTCGTTATGTATCCAGCCCCTGTAAGACATATCGCCGCCGAATATCACAAAGGACGGCTTGGGTGACAACACGCCGATCTGGCTGATAATGTCGGTCAGCACCGGGAGGTTCACCGGACCTTTAAGCGAGTCACCGCGGCTGTCGGCCAGGAAGACGAAACGAAGCGTTTCATCCTTTACACCTGTTCCACCCTGTTGAGCCGACTTGCTTTTGCTGCAACCGCTCAGCATCGCGGCAACAACAATCAGCAGCGTCACAGTGACGATGTTGAAATGGCTTTTCATGATCCGGAATGTGATCTTTAATTTTTCAGACATAGTTTTTCTCCTTTCTTCGTATAGAAACAATTTTCTTTAAGTGATCATCAATTTTATACTGTAACAATCTTTCTTACAACCGCATTCTTTCCGGCTTCAAAAGACATGAAATAAACCCCCGCGGGAAGTTCATAAAAATTAAAGGAAATAAACTCCCGCTACGGATGGATGTGCTGTCGAATGTTTTAACTAGTTTCCCGGAAGCTGAATATACCTGTGTTCTTAGAAGCACCGGCCGTTCTGCAACAAAGGCATTCAGAGGAAAATCAGTTCTGGTGATCTCCACGGGGACCGGGTTCCTGGTGTTGGCATTATCCAGCCGGTAGACCTTGCCTAGTTGATCCTGTAATAAATATTTTCATTTTTTATTTACCATTACTTTTTGCAATCAAGGATTATCAGTCAAAGATTGGTCTCAAAATTGTCCTGGGGATGCAATTCCGTATTGAGAGGTAGATAATCATTTTAAAATTGTTGCTTTGACCCCATAATTATGCAAATGTATTAAAAAACATGCAGGAATGCACATGCTCACAGTTGGTGAGGTATTCGAAAAGTTCAGATAAATTTCTCATATTCAGCTTTTCTATATGGTATAGCTGAGAAAGAAGAAAGTTTGAAATTTGTTAATGGAATAGTCCCGACTACCTCTTCCTGAAATTCATTTTAGTTCTGAATAGTTCCAAGTAGTTCTCTATTAATACTTGCCCAGAGTCAAATGGTAAAATGTAAAATGCAAAACCTGCCTACCATGCCTTCAGCAGGTAAACCGGCAGTGCAGGTGGCAAAATGTTTTACCATCTTGTTATTTTACCATTTTACTATTTGTGCTGTGGCATCGACTGGACTACAACCCCTATTCCAATGAATGTAAATGAATGATAAGGATATTTATTATTAACTTGTAATTCAACTTCTTATAAAAACACTGACTTATTGAACAAATATCCCTTACCACTCAAAAGTACTCATTTTGTTCCACAAAACTTCCACAATTCGATTTTTTAGAATAGTTTGATCTCCGCAAGAAACTAATCTTTTACTTCAAAAAAAATTATGTCCTTGCTTTTGATCATACTCAATTTATTGACCTGGCTGTTTGCTTTATAAATGCATAAAATCAGTTCAAACGCTTCACTCTTCAGCTTTTCTCCGATCGTGTATTTGAACTCTTTCCCAAACATAACTACCGACTGGTATGTTGTGAGTAACAGATCGTAGCTCTTTTTGAATACCGGCAGATGTTCATACTGAGCCATTTTATTTTCCTCCCACCCACATGGCCATCCCTATAAAATAATCAAATAATCAATCCTGGACACAGCGGGCCGAAAAACCGTCCGTCTTGTCGTATTTGAGACGGCCCACCTTCTCGTTATCGTTCCAAAGGTACCGGTGCCACGCGTATGCTGACGAGCTATCCGTCGACGACCAGAAGCAGGCGAAGCTAGTGGAAGCGTAGAAATGGCCATCCCAGTTCCGGTAGCCGCCCGGAAGAGCAGTGTATCCGCTGCTGTTCGTAGCGCCGATATTTGGAAATGCCCAATGAGCTGTTCCGGCCTCTTTCATCTTTCCTCCAGCAACACCTTCTCCTCCGAGAAAATCAGTTAAAATCGTCCATTCGACATCGGTTGGCACATGCCATCCCTGTGGACAAATCCCTTGCACTCCCGGTGTTGTCGATCCCTGCATAAACTCATCCCATTGATAAAGCCCGCCGTAAATAGCACAATTACTTTCAAGATCATCATAACAGTATTTTTCTTTGATGCCATTTGTTCCATATTGGGATTGCAAACCAATAATGCGAGTGCCTACATTTAAATTTTCTTTTAACCAGCATTGCGTGCCTATTAGAATTGTATTGTAGGTTTTGCCTTCATAAAGCACAGTTGGAGTACCCGGACAGGGTTGTCCTCCGGAACTACCTGTGGTAGTAAAATTCACCTCATTCCCATAAGCAGTTCCCGCAATATTCGTAGCATAAGCACGAACATAATAAGGAGTAAACGCGGTCAATCCTGTCAGATTGATCGTGAAACTCCCCGTACCTGAGCCATCAGTAATATGTGAATCAAATATCGTAGGATTTGAAGAAGCACTCCAGCAAACACCGCGTGCCGTAACCGATGAACTTCCCTGCGCAGTTACATTCCCGCCTCCGGTGGCTGTAGTTTGAGTAATATTGGTAATAGTGTCAGTTGTAACAGTCGGAACAGTTCCGGTGCCGGTAGTGGTAAAACTAAGTTGGATTCCATAAGCAGTACCCGCAATATTCGTAGCATAAGCTCGTACATAATAAGGAGTATTCCCGGTCAACCCCGTCAGACTGCTCGTGAAACTCCCTGTTCCACTGCCATCCGTTGTATGTGTATTAGATGTTGTCGGATTTGAAGAAGCACTCCAGCAAACACCGCGTGCCGTAACCGATGAACTTCCCTGTGCAATTACATCCCCGACTCCGGTGGCTGTAGTTTGAGTAATATTGGTAATATTGGTAGTTATAACAGTCGGAACAGTTCCGGTGACGGTAGTGGTAAAACTAACCTGGCTTCCATAAGCAGTACCCGCAATATTCGTAGCATAAGCTCGTACATAATAAGGAGTATTCCCGGTCAACCCCGTCAGACTGCTCGTGAAACTCCCTGTTCCATTGCCATCCGTTGTATGTGTATTCGATGTTGTTGGATTTGAAGAAGTACTCCAGCAAACACCGCGGGCAGTAACCATAGAACTCCCATGAGAGGTAACATTACCTCCGCCGGTGGCCGTGGTTTGGGTGATATTTGAGACAGAATTAGTCGAAACGATTGGTAATTGCCCGACTACTGAATCATCTGATTTTTTCTTACATCCATATTGAAGAATAATAAAAGCTGAAAGAAGAACTAAGAATGTTCCTGACGCTGTAAATATTTTGGTCTTCATAATAATAGGATTGTGAATGTTTTCAAACTAAGTTTTATATTGCTTTTCATCAATCTTATCATATTGTTTAAAACATTTTTGAATTTATCCAATCAAAATCAGCATATTTTGCTATTTCATCTATCCATTCTCCTACTATATAATGGAATATGATATATTTAAAAATGCAAGATATAAAAAAATCTTTAATATCCGAATTTTCATAGACGATATTCTTAGGTTCCTCAACCTGCAGGAATTGGGAAGTCAAGTGAAAGTCTTGCATATAATACAAAAGCACTGCAAGGGTTCTATCAGAAAAGAGGTTTTCAAAGGCTTGAAAATAGTCACTATTGGAAACTCATTTCGACAAATACTATTGACATTAATAGATTTGACCCAGAAATCCTGACTAAATAAGGTGTAAGAATTTAGACTACCAAATAAATGAAATCAATCCTACTTAATGAATGGGTATGCGCGGGGCATGGTCAGAAGTGGATTGGTGGAAGCCCTGACCTACCACCAATCCAATGCTCCATATTAAACTATTTGAATTCTTCCACAAAACTTCCACAATTGACAAATAAAAAAACCTTGAACTAATTGATTATCAATGTTCAAGGTCTTTATTTTTGTGGCATCGACTGGAATCGAACCAGTGACACAAGGATTTTCAGTCCTCTGCTCTACCAACTGAGCTACGACGCCCGATTAATTTGGGACGGCAAAATTAGAAAGATTTTTTGAAATTGCAATACGTTTGTTCCAATTAACGATTGGACCAATTGAAGGGGTTAATTCAGTAATTGATGTGCCGGTTGTCGGATGCCAGATATGGCAGATGAGCAACATCTCACAATTAGAGCAAATTTGGTATAAAATGTGTAGGGATGAAAAGAATTTTACATTTGAGACAAAAAAATAAATTTCTTGAAATACTTTTTCATGATAGACGATTAAGGATTAAACTAAATTTTATGAATTATGGCGATAACTGACAACAACGTTTTGATGAGAGGTCATCGTGGAATGATCGGGAACGTGGTCTTCCGCCGGTGGGGAAAAAAGACCGTGGTTTCTCTGGCACCCAGCACCAAAAACCGGATATGGAGCAAAGCCCAGAAGGTCAACCGCCTGCGCTTTCGTGATGCAATGGCGTATGCGCGAAAGGCATTGGATGATCCTGAAATGCTGAAATATTATCGAAAGAAAACAAAGGGAATGCAGACTGTCTGGAATGTTGCCGTAGCCGATTACATGAAGAAGCCCCAGATAAAAGAGATTGATATTCATAATTACAAAGGACAGAAAGGCAATACAATACGGGTGGTAGCGCGGGACAACTACCGTGTAGCCGGTGTAATCGTAAGTATTGTCGATGCCCAGGGATTTGAAGTAGAGAGCGGTATGGCTGTGGAAATGCCGAACAATTGTGACTGGATCTACAAAGCGATGGAGCCAAACCTTTCCGGGCAGGGTGGACGTATTGTGGTCCGAGTGACTGATTCACCCGGCAATGTGGTAACAACCTTTCGTGTGATAGAGGGCTGACAGATGCCCTTTATCAGTATCAATATCCAATTCTATTCATTCAGTAAGTTTTAATTCAGGCCCCGGTGGTCTATGTCCCGCCATTGTCGTTAAGCAAAAAAGCTCTGTTATTTACGTATTTCTCCAACCAGGATTTTCAAAAAAGTCACTTCAGGACTCGAATTATCGATGTAAGGGTGAATATTGATGATATAGTGATGGGATCAGAATCAGTGGTCGCACAAAAGACGCAGAAATGGCGCAAGAGGCATCATAAAAATTATCACTGAAGGGTATTATTCTCTATTATTTATCATCCAGGTATTTACGGTTGGACTCATCCCTGCCATGCCTTCGGCAGGCTTGCCTGCCGGCAGGCAAACCGGTAGGCAGGAATTTAGATTTTCGATTGGGAGAATTGTTGAAGGGCGATTAAACTTCAGGATATTCTATTTAAAATTAGCGATTTAGTGCTGATTGTAACAAAGATGTAAGATGCCCCGACATTTTTGTAACAATTTTGTTGGTTGAAAAACTTGCATTTTCATTTTCAGAAACAGCACCTTTGCAGAAACTTTTTGCAAAAAGGTTATTCAGGAATAAAGATATTCGGAGGATAATGTTTATGAGTTTTCATTTCCTGGATCATTCATAAATACTTCCCGAAAGATCTCCCGTATAAAAGCCAGGCAGGGTAAGATGGAGCTAATAATTAATTTTTCTTTAAGATTAGCAATAATAAAAAGACCCGCTGATTGTCGGAGTTTAATTTTTTCTCTACAAAGGTTTTTCTCCGTCTATTAGCCGGAAAAATTAATCGTTACCTACTACCAAGGTGGATTTACAATATAAAGAGCATCAGGTGGGGTTAACAACAAAACAATTACTATTACAATTAAAGTTTCCATAAAAAATTGGATTTAAATATTTGACAACAAACATAAAGAATAATTTTGGTTAAATCAAGTTTACCTATAATAGCCGGAAAAATAAATGTAACTACACACACTAAACAAACTAACGGGAACAAATTTTTACATTTAGAAAAATTTTTTTTTATTATATTTTTCTAGTAACTACATACTAAACAAACCCAACGTAACATACTTTTTTATTTAGACCGTCCTTCATTTTTCAATTATTCTGTATC
>Ga0187861_10001911_pt1 | contig 20346 bp, 15 predicted proteins | sample June2016WEW_10_1_3_FD_132986 | JGI IMG/M metagenome (GOLD analysis project Ga0187861, IMG submission 132986) | Peatland microbial communities from SPRUCE experiment site at the Marcell Experimental Forest, Minnesota, USA - June2016WEW_10_100 | ecosystem: Environmental > Terrestrial > Soil >...
GGCGGGGGGAGACGCTGACGCTTCAGGAATGCGCCTCGCTCAGCCAGGCGAATTCCTGAAGCGTCAGCGTCTCCCCCCGCCGCCTCCCGGTGATGCCGCAGGCCCCGAGGGCGGCATCCAGCGCGGCTGGCGGCCACCCCGCCTGGCGCAGGGCATTCCACAGCATCTTGCGTCGCTGACCAAAGGCCGCCCGGATCACGTCGAAGAGCCGGGCAGGGCTGGTCACCGACACGCGGGGGGCATCCAGCAGATCGAAGCCCACCAACGTCGAGTCCACCTCGGGGATCGGGTAAAACGCCGCGCGGGGAATGGCCAGAGCCGGTCGCACCTCAGCATGATATTGGCAGTGAAGCGTCAGGGCGCCATAGGCCTTCGTCCCCGGTCCGGCGGTGATCCGTTCCGCCACCTCCCGCTGGACCGTCAGGTAGAGCGCCTTGAACAACTGCCGGCACGGTAAGAGACGGAGGATCAGGGGGCTCGTAATGTAGTACGGGATGTTCGCCACCACCCGGATCCGCCCTCGCTCGGGATGCGCACCCAGGTGCGCTGCGAAGTCGAAGCGGAGGGCATCCGCGCTCAGCACGGTCAGCCGGGGATTACGGCCCAGCGTCTCACCCAGGGCGGCCGCCAGCCCCCGATCCAGTTCCACGGCCAGGACGCTGGCCCCGCGCTGGAGCAGCGCCTCGGTCAGGACGCCCGTGCCGGGCCCGATCTCCACCACGAGGCTTCCGGGGCCGACGCCAGCCGTCGCCACGATGGCGTCGCGCACCTGCGCATCCACCAGGAAATGCTGTCCACGCGCCGCGTTGGGCCGGAGGCCCCGGCTCGCCAAGAGCGCCCGGGTCCGGGACAGGAGCGAAGGCGGGGGCAGGGGCGCCCGGGTCACCTGGCGCCGGGTCCTGGGGTCGACGCCTGTTTGAGGTAGATACGGGCGAGCCGGTGCGTGGGGTCGAGTTGCAGGGCGCGTTCCCACGACTCCATCGCCTCCGTCAGGTTCCCAAGCTTCTGGTGAAGCACGCCGAGGTTCACGTGGGCCTCGGCGTAGTTCGGCTTGAGCTCGAGCGCTTTCAGGAGGGACGCCTTGGCCTCGGCGTACTGGCCAAGCTCACGACAGCTCACCGCGCGGCGGTTGTGGATATCGGGGAAGGTCGGGCACAGGTGCAGGGCCTTGTCGTATTCCGCGATTGCCTCGGCGTACAGGCCCAGCTCGTGGTATTTCTTGCCCAGGTCGGCGTGGGCATTGGCCAGCTTTCCCCGAACCCCCAGGCTCAGCCGCTGGGAGCTGGTCGGCTCACGCACTTCCAGCCTGGACGCCTCCGCCGCCGCCTGTTCGTATAGTCCCATCTCGGTCAGAATCAGGACCAGATTCAGCCGTGCCTCGGTGTAGTTGGGGTTCAGGCTGAGGGCCCGGCGAAAGAAGCCCACCGCTTTCTCCGGGGCATCGCGCTGGGTGGCGATGAACCCCAACATGTTGTAGACGTTGGCATAGGTGGGCGTCTTGTTTACGACCTGCAGCAAGAGGTCCTCCGCCCCCTCGTAGTCTCTCCCCTCGAAGGCGGCAGTGGCCTGTTGCAGCATCTGCCGGATGTCGATTGCCATCGTCCGCTGTTCTCGGCTGCTTTCCATCATAAGGAATCAACAGCGAGACCCGGATACCCTCGGAGCAGCGAAATCCGATCCTCTGTCGCTATCCCCACCGCTGCCATCGGTTTCCTCGTCGGGATGACGTTCCGCCCCCTACTGGAAGATCTTGTAGTCCTTCATGGTATCCGCCAGCTCGTCCCAGGTTTCCTTGAGACCCTCCCACATCAGGTCGATGGTGCCGGGGCCTTTGGGTCTAGGCGGGCCGGTCCGCACCAGGGCCACCCCCAACCGTGCGGCCGCCGGCGCCGCCCATTCGGACTGGGAGTACTCCTCCACCACGCGTCCGAATGCAGCCCGGGCTTCGTCCTTCTGCTCCAGCCTCCAGAGGGACTCTCCGAGGTAGTACAGAGCCGCATCGTCGAAGCCGCCCCCCGGATACTGCGCCAGCAGACTGTTGAACCTGCCTACAGCGGCCGCGTAGTTGCCGTGATTGAAGTAGAAGATGCCTACGGACAGCTCCTTCTCGCCGAGCTTCCGCCGGCACTGCACCCTCCGCTCGCGGGCGTCGGGTGTGTATTGGGAATCCGGCATCTGGCTGACAAGCAGATCGAACTCGTCCAGCCCCTTCCGGGTGTACGTCTGGTCCCGGTCCGCGGAGTCGGCCTGGCGGAAGTAAGACATTCCGAGGTAGTAGTGCGCCTCGTCCGCTCGCTCGTGCTGGGGGTGGAGATCGAGGAAGCGCTGGTACTCGGCCCGAGCCTCGTCATACTTCTTCCCCATGTAGAGCGCCTTGGCCGATGCCAGGCGGGCCGCGGTCACCAGCTCGCTGTCCGGGTATTGGTTCATCAGCCGCTGGAGGTCCTTGCGGGCATCCTCGTACTGGCGGCGGTCCATCGATGCCTCGGCCGATCGCAGCAGGTCCTGGTCGTTCCGCTGGGCCTCGCGCCGCGGGGGCGCCCCGTAGAGATAATTGTAGATGCCGCATCCCGGCAGGAGCAGCCAGAGTCCGAGGAGGAGGACCCGCGCGCGACGAAGGCGGGGAGAGCGCCCCCTTTCACTGGCGTCGAATCGGCCTGGAGATTGACATGCGGACATATGATCGCGCTCCGGTGTGCGGATGGCGGCCCCCCTCCGGGTCGTGCGACCCGGCCGGGCGCCGAACGGAATCGCCGCGGCGACCGGGGAGGCCCGCTGTGCGGTCAGGCGGACTCCGCCTTCTTCTTGTAGAGGATGATGGGGTGCGTCCGCTGGGTCACCACATCCCGGTTGATGATGCACTCGCTGATCCCCGACTGGGAGGGAAGCTCGTACATGATATCGAGCATGATGTCTTCGAGGATGGCGCGAAGCCCCCGTGCCCCGGTCTCCCGCCGGGCCGCCTCCTCGGCCACGGCCGCCACGGCATCGTCGGTGAAGGTCAGCTTGACGTGCTCGAAGTCGAAGAACTTCTGGTACTGGCGCAGGAGCGCGTTCTTGGGCTCCCTGAGGATGCGCACCAGCAGTTTCTCGTCCAGTTCGTGGACGGCGGCCACGACGGGGAGGCGCCCCACCAGCTCGGGGATGAGGCCGTAGCGCAGCAGGTCCTCGGGCTGGAGCTGGCTGAGCAGGTCGCTCACCTTGCGTTCCTTCCGCCCCTGGATCTGCGCACCGAAGCCGACGCGGCGCTCGCCCACTCGCGCCTGGATGATCTTGTCCAGACCCACGAAGGCCCCCCCGCAGATGAACAGGATGTTGGTGGTGTCCACCTGCAGGTATTCCTGCTGCGGGTGCTTGCGGCCACCCTGGGGCGGGACGTTAGCCACTGTCCCTTCCAGAATCTTCAGGAGGGCCTGCTGGACCCCCTCCCCCGAGACGTCCCGGGTGATGGAAGGATTCTCCGATTTGCGCGCGATCTTGTCGATCTCGTCGATATAGATGATGCCCCGCTCGGCCCGCTCCACGTCGTAATCAGACACCTGCAGGAGGCGCAGAATGATGTTTTCCACGTCCTCGCCCACGTAGCCAGCCTCGGTCAGCGTCGTGGCGTCGGCAATGGTGAAAGGGACGTCGAGGATCTTGGCCAGGGTCTCGGCCAGCAGGGTCTTTCCGCAGCCGGTGGGGCCGATCAGGAGGATGTTGGACTTGGTCAGCTCGACATCATCAAAGCTCTGCCGGGCGTTGATCCGCTTGTAGTGGTTGTGCACCGCCACCGAGAGCGTCTTCTTGGCCCGATCCTGGCCCACCACGTATTGGTCCAGGATGGCCTTGATCTCCGCCGGCTTGGGGAGTTGGCTGAGACCCTTGGATTTCTCCTCCTCCCACTCCTCGGCGATGATGTCGTTGCAGAGCTCGATGCACTCGTCGCAGATGTAGACGGTGGGGCCGGCGATCAGCTTGCGCACGTCGTCCTGACTCTTGCCGCAGAACGAGCACTGGAGCTTGCTGCCACCCTTGACCGCTTTCGCCATCCGCAGGCCTCCGTCGCGAAGTTGCCGGTTGACTCCGGAGCGCCGGGCCAACCCCCGGCCCGTCAGCGCGTCACGCTAGGACGTCGCCGGAACCGGGCTCACGCCCTCCGCCTGCCGCCTGGCCAGGTCCCGGTACAGGATCACCTCGTCCACCAGCCCGTACTCCTTCGCCTCCTCCGACGACATGAAGAAGTCTCTGTCGCTGTCCTTCTCCACCCGCTCCAGCGACTGTCCCGTGTGCTTGGCGATGATCCGGTTCAGCTCTTCGCGCATGCGCAGGATCTCCCTGGCCTGGATCTGGATGTCCACCGCCTGGCCCTGCACCCCACCGTAAGGCTGGTGGATCATGATACGGGAGTGCGGCAGCGTCATGCGCTTGCCCTTGGTCCCGGCCGCCAGGAGCAACGCGGCGCCGCTGGCCGCCTGGCCCATGCAGATCGTCTCGATGGCCGGCTTCACGAACTGCATGGTGTCGTAGATGGCCAGGCTGGCCGTCACCGACCCGCCGGGGGAGTTGATGTACAGATGAATGTCCTTTTCCGGGTCCTCGGCCTCCAGGAACAGGAGTTGGGCGATGACCAGGTTGGCCCCGGCGTCGTCGATGGGGGTGCCGATGAAGATGATCCGGTCCTTGAGCAGACGAGAGAAGATGTCATAGGCCCGCTCGCCGCGGCTCGTTTGCTCGACCACCATGGGAATGAGGTACATGCTCCCTCCCGCATCCGATGCGGCCCCACCCCGGCTGGGGCCGGCGCATCGCCTTGCGCACCGCCCGCGAGTTACGCAGGCGTGATGAGATTGTAACCTTCCGTGATCCTTGCCTCCTGGTACAGAAACTCCAGCGCCTTCCGCTCCAGGAGGCGCGCCTGGAGCCCCGCGCGGCGGCCCGGATCCTCCATGGCGCGCCGCACCGGCGCCCCGCCTTCGGCGGGGTACGCCGCCGCCATGGCCTCGATCTCCGCCTCCACCTCCGCATCGCTGACGGTCAGCTTCTCCTGCCGGGCCACGGCATCCAGAAGGAGCGATTCCTTGACCCGCCGCCGGGCCATCTCGAACGCCTTGGCCGAAAGCGCCTCGGCATTCTCGGCCAGCCCCTGCACCCGCCCGCCGGAGGCCCGAAGCGTGCCCAGCATCTCTTGGAGCAGCGAGGCCGCCTCCGCTTCCACCAGCGCCTCGGGAAGCTCCACCTCGTGGGTCGCGGCCAGCTTCTCCAAGAGCGTGCGCTTCAGCTCCGCCTCCTGCTCCCGGACCTTGCGCGCCTTGAGCCGCTCCCGCAGCTTGTCGCGGAGGGCCGCCACGGACTCCACGTCCCCCGCCGTCCGGGCGAATTCGTCGTTCAGCTCGGGCACGCGGCGCTTCTTCACCTCTTTGATCGCCACCCTGAACTCGGCCGTGCGTCCCGCCAGATCCTTCCGGGGGGAATCCGCGGGGAGGGTCAGGCGGAACTGCTTGCTGTCGCCCTTCTGCAGCCCGACGACCTGCTCCTCGAAGCCCGGCAGGTACCCGCCTCGCCCCAAGAGGAGGGTCAGATTCCTCCCGCTGCCGCTCTTGAATGGCTTCCCGTGGATGCTGCCCTCGTGGTCCAGGACGATCAGGTCGTCTCGCATGGCGGGCCATCCCTCCATGGGCGCATATTCGGCAGCGTCCTCCCGGAGGAACTCCAGGGCCCGTTCCACCTCCTGGTCCGTCACCTCCACGACCTTCCGCTCCAGCGGGATGCCGCGGTAGTCTTTCATCGTGACCGGCGGCTTCACTTCCACGATGGCCCGGTAGCGCAACGGCTCCCCCGCGTGGAAGTGGACATCCTCCACCCGGGGCTGGCTGACCGGCGTCAACTCCACCTGCGTCAAGGCCTGGCGGTACGAGTCCGGGATCAGCTCCCGGAGGACCTCTTCCTGGATGTCCGACTGAAACCGGCGCTGGATGATCTCGGGAGGGACCTTGCCCTTTCGGAACCCGGGGACGTGAATCTTCCGGCTCAATTCCTTGAGGGTCGCCTCCATCGTCGCGGCGACCTGTTCCGGCGCGACCTCCACATTGAGTGCTCGCCTGGACGGACTCAACTCTTCAACGGTGACTTTCATGAACCCTCGCGTGGTCTTGGGTAGGTAACGGCCGGGTGGTGCGAGAGGGGGGAGTCGAACCCCCACGGGTCGCCCCATCCCGCCCTAAACGGGACGCGTCTGCCATTCCGCCACTCTCGCCATCGGCCGCAATGGCTCGCGGAGGTGCCGGGTCAAGGCGCTGGTCCCGGCCTGGCCTCCACGCCCAGAGGCAGACCCCGGTCCGTCAGGAAAACCGGGCGGAGGCCGCCGAGGATTCAGCCGGCGGGGGTCCCCGATGATTCCCCGGCCGACCGACGTGGGAGAATAACACACAGGACCCATCGACGCAAGAATCAAACACTCGGAAACGCGGGATTGTCCTGCTCTTATCCCATCGAAAGCGTCAGGAGGCACTAGACAGAAAGCGGTGCGGACCGGAAAGAACGAAGAGAAAAAAGCGCCGGTCGGCGGACCGACCGGCGCTCCCAATTATCTGGACGGGCATGATTACTGGGCCTTCTTCTGAGCACCCTTGCTGACGTCCGGACCCTCGGTGGCCTTGGGGGCGACGGCCGGGGCGGTCTTCTTCCTTTTCTTCCGAACGTCCGGGGCCTCGGTGGCCTTGGAGGGCTGCGGCTTCACCTCCGGGGCCTCGGTGGCCTTGGGGGCCTGCTGCTGTGCGAAGGTCGGCGCGACCACGGCAACCACCAGCAGCCCGGCGGAGAAAACGGCCACGAACTTCTTCACGAGCTCTCTCCCACGGATTCTTCTTGGATATGCTTCGAGCCCACTTGCGGGCCGGGCAGCCCCCGTGCTGCCGACTCCGAACCGAGGCCGCGGTCCCCCGGGGCAGGCGCGTGACTCGGATGGCTCCTCAGGCAGGCATGATCCATGCCACCCTGAACAATGCCCAGCGCCCTGTCCTAAGAAATCCGAGCAGCCTGCAAACACAGCCAGTTACAATCGAGGGCAGCCCTTGGATCACGCCGAACATCTCTTCGACCCGGTGAGGCGCGTACCCCAAAAGGGATTCTCCCACCCGAAAAGCTACGACGGTTTTCCTGCGGGGAGATCCTGGACTGGGAGGCGCCAACCTATTCCCTGATCTTCGCCTTCGAGAGGTCTGCCACGATTGACAGGGCATACCGGTTGGGATCGAGATATTTCTGGGCCACGCGCTGCACGTCGGCCGCGGTCACAGCATTGATCAGCCCCGGATATCGATCAACATAGTCCAGCCCAAGGCCGTAATACTCGATCGTCGCCAGCATGCCGACGATCTTCCTGCTGGTGTCCAGCCGCAGGGGGAAACTCCCGGTCAGATATGCCTTGGTATCTTTCAGCTCCTGCTCGCTCACCGGCTGCTCCCGCATCCGCCGGATCTCCGCCAGCGCGGCCTCGATGGCCTGCTCGGCCACCTCGTTCTTCGTTTGCATGCTGACGCTGAATTCCCCGGCATACTTCCCGGGACCGAAGGCGCTCCCCACGTCGTAGGCCCAGCCTTTCTCTTCCCGGATCTTGGCTACCAGATACGAGTTGAACCCACCCCCCAGAAGATAGTTCATCACCTGGATCGCGTAATAGTCCGGATTGTCCCGGGTGACACCCAGGTGCCCAAGCGTGATGTTGGCCTGGGTTACATCCCGCTGGATGGTGCGCACAGTCCTCTGCGTCAAAGGAGCGGGCTTCGGGGGGGGCGCGAAGGCCGCCCCGCCCTGTTTCCACCCGCCGAGCCTGGCATCCAGGCGCCGCTTCAGATCCGGCAGGGTCACATCACCCACCACGGCCAGGATCGCCTTGTTCGGTCGGTATTGTGCTTCGTGGAAGCGCACCAGATCCTCTCGGGTGATGGCTGGCACGGTAGCTTCGGCCCCCTCGACGGGATGCCCGTACGGATTCGTGCCGTAGATCAACTTCAGAAAGGCCTGCCAGGACACCGTCCCCGGATCTTCCTGATCGCGCTTGATTCCGGCGATGACCTCTTGCTTCTTCCGCTCGATCTCCGCCGGCGCAAAGGTTGGATTCTGTAGGATGTCGGCCAGCAGGTTCAGACCCAGATCCAAGTCCTTGCTCAACACGGAGAGCGAGATCGTGGTCAGCTCCTGCCCCGCATCCACACTCAGGGAGCCGCCCACAAACTCGATAGCTTCGCTGATCTGGAGTGCTGTGCGTGTCGTTGTGCCCTGGGTGATGAGCTCGGCGACCAAGTTGGCCACCCCGGGCTTGTCCGGGGGATCCAGGGTGGAGCCGGCCCGGATCAGCATCGACACGGTGGCGATGGGCACGCCGTGCTTCTCCGAGACCAGCAGGACCATGCCGTTCGGAAGGACCTCCCGCTGGCCGACCCCCGCCGCCGGTGCCGGCGAGGAGGCTGGTGCTGTCGAGAGAGCGAGGCCAAGCGCCGCTACCAGGACGAGAATTGCCAAAGGAGTGCGGAGGTTTCGCGTCCTCATGTTGTGCCCCCTCTATTTGCCCGCGCCCGCGGGTGCGGCACCAGCCTTCATCGGGATCAGGATCGCCACGGTTCGGTTGTCCGGGACGAGGTATTTCCGAGCCACGCGTTGCACGTCCGCGGTCGTCACCTTGCTCACACCTTCCAGAAATCCGTCCAGCAATTTCCAGCTCGCCACCGATTCGTATCTGCCCAGCATCTCGGCCACTTGATGGACCGAATCCTGCGCGAAGATGAACTCGGACTCGATCTGGTTCTTGGCCTTCTGGAGCTCGCGGTCCACCACCGGCTCGCGCTGCACCCGCTCGACCTCGGCGTAGAGCGCCTGCTCGACCTCCTCGGCGGTCTTCCCGGGGAGCGGCCCGGCGCTGAACCCAAAGAGGAACGGGTCCACGTGCACGGGGTTGTAATCGGCGCCTGCGTAGGACGCGAGCTGCTTCTGGTACACGACCTTCTGGTGGAACCGCGCACTTTCGCCACCCCCCAGGATGTACGCCAGGACCTGGAGGGCAAAGCCGTCGGGATGCGCCAGGTTGGGCGCGTGATACACGACGAAGAGCAGGGGAAGCTCCGCCTCCTTCTGCACGGACACGCGCCGCTCGCCGGTCTGGGGCGGCTCTTGGGTGATCACCTTGGGCGGATCGGGCAGCCGGGGGATGGTCCCAAAGAGAGATTGAATCTTGGGGAGGAGGGCACCTTTCTTGACGTCCCCCGCGACGACCAGCGTTGCGTTGTTGGGCGCGTAATACGTTCGATAGTATCGGAGCAAGGCGTCGCGCGTATAGGCCTGCATATCGCTCGGCCAGCCGATGGTAGGCCACCTGTAGGCGTGTGCCAGGAACGCGGTCGCCCTCATCGTCTCCCCCAGGACGTTGGCGGGCTGGTCGTCGACCCGCAGGCGCCGCTCTTCGATGACGACTTGGTGTTCAGGTTCGAATTCCTTCTCATCGATGAGGAGATTCGCCATCCGGTCCGCCTCCAGCATGAGCCCCAGCTCTACCCGGTCGGCGGCGAAGTCCTCGTAGTACCCCGTGAAGTCCATCTGGGTCTCGGCATTGTCCACGCCGCCGTTTCGCGTCACGATCATATCGAACTGCTTGGGGCCGACCTTGGGCGTCCCCTTGAACATCATGTGTTCCAGCATGTGGGAGAGGCCGGTCCTGCCCGTTTCCTCGTTGCGCGAGCCAACCTTGTACCAGACCTGGACCGTCACCACCGGCGCCTTGGGCTCCTCCACGATGAGAACCTTGAGCCCGTTCCCCAGGGTCGTCTCGAAGACCCGCTCGGCCAGCGTGCCCGCCGAGGCTGATGCCGTCAGCCCGAGGAAAAGCCCAATCGTCAACACCACGGCCCGCACCCGGAACACCCATGCCCTCCCCGTTCGCGATACCGCCCCCTCTCCCCGACCATGTCGAGCCATGCGATCCTCTCCAGGCAGACAGACTTGAACAAGATGCCCGAGACAGCTTGTCCGGTGCAGGGGTCTATTCGGCCTCCGTCGTTCCGTCCTCGCCATCCAGGCTGAACCCTCGAGCGGGCTGGGGCAGACGCTCCGTTCAACCCGACAGGCCGCGTCGCCGCCGATCCCACGAGGGTGGGAGCACCCGGGAAATACATCCGTGCCGCAAATCTTGCCCTGCTGAGACCTGCCCCGCAACTGTTTTCTTTCTTCCTGCGGGATCGTTCCAGAGCGGCGGTTCACGTCGAGCCCTTTGCCCAGCCATTTGTGGAGCCGGTCCCAGGTCGGCGGATAAGGGCACGCTTTGCCAGGGCGACCGTGGCATTCCTTCCGGCCGGCAGCCCGTCAACCGAGAGGCGGTGACGTATGCTTCCCTCCCCCCGGTTCATGACGGACATCTGCGGCGCGGCAAGGATGGATCAGGAAAGCGGGCGGAGGTTGGTCGCAAGGAGCGCGGAAGGAGAAGGAGCGAGAGAATGGAGTCGACCAGCGCCCCAGGGGCGATTGTTCGTCTTTGATGGAATTTGGTGGGCCGCCAAGGACTCGAACCTTGGACCCGCTGATTAAGAGTCAGCTGCTCTACCAACTGAGCTAGCGGCCCATTTCCAATGCGGAATGCGGAGTGCGGAATTGCAGACCGCTCGCCGGAATCCGCTTTGCCCATTATTCCGCAATCCGCATTCCCCACTCCGCATTCGTGGCTGGCGCGCCTGGGGCGACTCGAACGCCCGACCCTCTGCTTAGAAGGCAGATGCTCTATCCACTGAGCTACAGGCGCTCTTTCCAATGTGGAATCCGGAATGGCGAATGCGGAATATGAGGATCCGCCGTCCGGGTATTGCCATTCCGCATTCCAAATTTCGCATTCCGCATTCGTACGTGGCGCGCCCGGAGAGGATTGAACTCCCGACCTGCTGGTTCGAAGCCAGCCGCTCTATCCGACTGAGCTACGGGCGCCCCTCAACTCATTGCCGATTGAGGATTGACGATTGTTGATTTCCCGGAACGCCCCAGGTACCGGCCTCAGGGACATTCCACAATCACAAATCACCAATCGAAAATCCTCCGTGGGGTGAACGGAGGGACTCGAACCCTCAACCCCTGGAGCCACAGTCCAGTGCTCTGACCAGTTGAGCTACGCTCACCGTCCCGAATGTCGAATGCGAAATTCGGAATGCGGAATCATGGGCCGCTGACCCGGGCCCGGCCTCCCAGTCATTCCGCACTCCACATTCCGCAATCCGCATTCGTTGGCGCGCCTGGGGTGATTTGAACACCCGACACACGGCTCCGGAGGCCGTTGCTCTATCCGGGCTGAGCTACAGGCGCACTCGGATTTAAGATCTCAGATTGCAGATTGGAGATTGCCAAATCCAAAATCCTCAATCTGGGATCTGCAATACATTTCCCCGCTGGTCGGGGCGAGAGGATTTGAACCTCCGACCCCCTGCTCCCAAAGCAGGTGCGCTACCGGGCTGCGCCACGCCCCGAGACGTTGCCGTCGTTCCCCGAGGACCTCGCGAGGATCCAGGGCCCGCGTCCCTCGCATTCGATCGCGGGACCGAGTGGGTTCAGGTGCGACCCCTGAGAATTTCCCGCAGGATTGCCCGCGCGCCTTCCATGGCCTTGGCGCGGTGGCTGATCCGATTCTTGACCTCCGGGTTAAGCTCGGCGAAGGTCTTCCCCAGGGACGGGATCTCGAAGATGGAATCGTACCCGAACCCGCGCGCGCCGCGCGGTGCCAGCGCGATCCGCCCCTCGCAGGTCCCTTCAGCAACCCGGCTGGCGCCCTGCGGTTCGGCGATGGCCACCACACAGCAGAAGCGGGCTGTGCGCCGCTCCGTCGGGATGCCCTGCAGCATTTCCAGGAGCAACCCGTTGCGATCCGCGTCGGTGGCCCTGGAACCACCCAACCGGGCGGAGCGCACGCCGGGCCGGCCGCCTAGCGCATCGACCTCCAGCCCGGAATCGTCTGCCAGCGCAAACTGTCCGGAGGCCCGGGCGACCGCCTCCGCCTTGCAGCGGGCGTTCTCCTGAAACGAGTCGCCGCTCTCCGGAGGTACCTCGATCGGTCCAGCCCGGTCGAGCGGCAGAGGCAGCACGCCGAGGCCATGCAGGAGCGCGGCGATCTCGCAGAATTTTCCAGCGTTGCTGGTTGCGATGACCAGCGCGATTCTAGGAAGGGGGCCCAGATTTGTCAAGGGACTATTTGCCGCCGCCGGAACGTTCCGCCAGCAGCTTTCGCTGGATGGCGATGAGTTCTCGGATGCCGCTCGCGGCCAGGTGCAGCATCGCATCGAGCTGGGAGCGATCGAAGGGGGCCTCCTCGGCCGTGCCCTGCACCTCGATGAACTTTCCCGCCCCCGTCATCACGATATTCATGTCCACCTCGGCAACGGCATCCTCGGCATAGCACAGGTCCAGCACCACTTGCCCCTCGACGACTCCCACGCTGGTGGCTGCCACGAAGTCCTTCAGCGGCAACGTGGCGATCCGGCCGTTCCCCCGCAGGGTGTGCAGCGCGTCGGCCAAGGCAATGAAGGCCCCACTAATCGCGGCCGTCCGCGTGCCTCCATCGGCCTGGATGACGTCGCAATCGATCCAGATGGTGCGTTCACCCAACGCCGAGAGGTCGGTGACACCCCGCAAGGACCGGCCGACCAAGCGCTGGATCTCGAACGTGCGGCCGCTCGGCCGGCCCGCCGACGTCTCTCGCGGGGTGCGGGTCTTGGTCGAACGGGGGAGCATGCCGTATTCCGCCGTCACCCAACCCTGCCCAGTCTCGCGCAGGAACGGGGGGACCCTGTCCTCGACGCTGGCCGTGCAGACCACCTTCGTATCTCCCACCGTGATCAGGACCGATCCTTCCGCATGCCGAAGGAAGTCCCGGGTGATGCTGACCGGCCGCATCTCGTCCGGTCGCCGTCCGTCTGGTCGCATCGGGCCTCCGATCTACTCCTGGAGTGGAGAACCGACAGGAAGATCCTCCTCGCCGGGGAAGCGCGGGTTGACGGGACGACGAAGGTCCCAGCGCCCAGCCATGCCCGCCATCTCCTTCCCCTCGACGAGAAACTGCACTCGCTTGACCTCGCTGAAGTTGGCCGCCAGGCTGTTGACCACGGCCGAGATGGCCAGCTCCGGCTCTTCGTCTGGCGCCTCCGCCACCGCCTGGATCTCTTTGTTGAAATCGAGGTAGAGGATCCCGAAAGCGTCCAGGAAGACCTGGCGGACTTCGGTCGCGGGCGGGATGGCAGGCCGGCCCCCGGGCTCGCCGTTGGCCAGTTCCCGAAGCACGGCCCGCACCTCCTCCGCCAGGCCGGGTCGGCGGGGGATCTCCCGCTCCACTTCCTTGAGCGCCTCGCCGGTCCCCTGCGGAAAGAACAGGCGTACCCGGCGTCGTTCGGTCGCCACCGTAGTGGGAGCGGGTTGCGGGGACGGAGATCGCAACCGAAGAGTCGGCAGGTCGGTGGCGGGCGGCAGGAGCTGCCACGCGATCGCCGCCGTCAGCCCCAGCGAGATGACCAGCAGGGCGAGCCACAGCCACACCCTGGCCTGGCGCACAGACTCGGGCATGGAATCACGAGCCCGCCGCCGCAGCGGCACCGGTCCTCATTCCGACGCGCCGTTCGTAGCGGACTTTGTACTTCGCAATCCCTGTGTAGAGGGCCTCGGCGACACGCTGCCGGTACGTCTCCCGTTGAAGCTTCCGCTCCTCCTTGGGGTTGGTAATGAAGGCGCTCTCCACTAGGATGGCCGGCATGGCCGCCGTGGCGAGGACATAAAAGGGCCCCGATTTGACGCCGCGGTTCTCCACCTTCAGCAGCGTATCCAGGGAGCTCAAGACGAACTCGGCCAGCTCGCTCGATTCCCGCATGTCGCGCGTCACCGCCATATCGGCCAGGGTGATCTTGAGCAGGGACTCGAGATCCTTCCCCGCCGCGCCGTTGCTCTCGATCACCAGGTTTTCGCGCTGCGCCGAGGCGCGGGCATCGCTGTCCGAAGGTTCTCGGGTGAAGTAGTAGGTCTCGAATCCACCCGCCCCGCGCGTCGTGGCCCCGTTCATGTGAAGGCTCAGGAAGAAATCCGCTTTGGCCCGATTGGCGATGGCCGTGCGTTCCTGAAGCGGGACGAAGACATCCTCGGTCCGCGTCATGATGACCCGGATGCCCAGCCGCGTCGTGAGTAGCCACCGCAGCCGCAACGCCAGATCCAAGACCACGTCCTTCTCCATCAGGCCCGAGGGGCCGACGGCTCCCGTATCGTGGCCTCCGTGCCCAGGATCCAAGACGACGGTCAGAACAACCGGGCCCCCCGCCGCACCGCCTGCGTTCCCGTCAACCGGCGGCGGGATCATTGGGGCCGTGACCCGCTGCCCCCCGGTTGCGGCGACATCCGGTTGTGCCGAGGCTTGGCTCACCCGGGGAAGAGGTTCCGCCACAGGCGGAGTCGCCCTAGCCTCCGGGGATGGAACGGGTTGGGTCGTGGGTGGAGAAGACCCGCTTGGGGGGTTGGCGCCCTCCCGGGCCGCCCGTTGGCCCGGCGCCTCTGGCGCCCGGGCCAGGATGTCAATCACGATCCGATCAGGATGCTTGAGCGTGAAAGTCCGGATGCCTGCATCCCGGCCCTCGCGGAAGACCGTGACTTCGGCTCCCCCCGCCCGTTGGGCTGGCTGAACGGCCCGCACGACTCCCGCCCGCAGCGTGAGTGGCTGGATGCCCTTCGCCAGCACGCCGCCGGGCAGCATGACCTTCAGGGCGTCGCCGTCTTCCTCTTTCTCGATGGACCACTCCTGCGGGCCAACCGTTTCCAGCACGACCCGGGTGTGCGTCGGGTACGCCCCCACGCGCAGTTGGGTGATCGTGGCCTCCCGGGAGCGCACCCGCGCGAGCCGCTGCTCCGGTTTCCACTCCACGGCCTCCGGCCCGAACCGCCCGGCCAGCACCACTGGCAAGAAATCCCATGGAACCAGGAGGCGACGGCCAGCCAGCCGGGGCGGAGATGAAAGAGAGACGGCCCGCTCCGCGATCCGAACCGTTGTGCTGCCAAGACGAAGCTTCATGGATCGGGCGCCCACACGGAGAGCGGCACGCCCTCGTGCGGCATCCACCTGCAGCTTCCCCGAGACCAATCCGGCGATTTCGCCGGTGTCAAGATAGGGTCGGCGACCGACCGTGAAGACGCGGAGCGCAGCAGAGCGATCCGGAAGGGTGACAGTAACCTGTGCAGCCAACACCGGGGAACCGAGGCATACGGAGATCCCAACGGCCAGAAGAGCGAGGCCGCTCAGGCAAGAACTCCGAGTCGCTCGCATGATGCTGGACCTTCTCATGCCTGCTTTTCCAAGAGGTTTTGAGGCCGTCTGTAACACATTCCTCCCAGGCTGTCAAGCAACCTCTTGAATTTGCAATGATTTCTATCTGCGACCTTCATTTCTTACGCTCGGACCGCCCTTTGGGGAAATCGATCGTGGCCGAAGGCATTCCTTGGTGCCTTCGGCAGGCCGTCGTCCAAAAACACGAGAGGCCTCATGCCATCTCGCATGAGGCCTCTCCGAAAAATTCCCGGCGGCGACCTACTTTCCCACCCAGTTGCCCAGGCAGTATCATCGGCGCTGGAGGGCTTAACTTCCGTGTTCGGGATGGGAACGGGTGTTTCCCCTCCGCCATTGCCACCGGAAACCCGTCAAGATAATGCCCTGTGTGCGACGCCTCATGGATTCCGAGGCTGAACCACAATGTATTCCCGAATCCTCGCAAACTGTTTCTTCCCCAAGACCTTCCGGGTGACGAGATCGTCCAGCTTGCGGTACGGCCGATGCTGGGCGATCCGCTCCGCAATGGCCGGCGTGATCCCCGGAAGCCTGGTCAATTCCTCCAGGCCTGCCTGGTTGATGTCCACCTTCGCCTGGGGGGACGCCTGCACGGAAACGGGCGTACTGTCCTGCGGCCGGGAATCCGTCTCCCGTTCCCCGAGCTGTGCCGCGGCAAGCCACGCCACCCCGGCCAGCACGAGCGCGACCCCCGCAGTGATCAAGAGGAATGTGCGTCGCATGGGCAAATGAGAATAGCGATCGGGGTATCCACCCTGCTTCCCGTATTATGATATCGACAAAGAAATATGGGGTCAAGCCGCACGGCCGATTAGTACCGGTAAGCTGAATCCCTCACGGGACTTACACCTCCGGCCTATCAACCTCGTGGTCTTCGAGGGGCCTTCAGGGGCTTGCGCCCGGGAGATCTCATCTTGGGGGGGGCTTCGCGCTTAGATGCCTTCAGCGCTTATCCCGGCCGAACATAGCTACCCAGCAATGCTCCTGGCGGAACAACTGGGACACTAGCGGTTCGTCCATCCCGGTCCTCTCGTACTAAGGACAGCTCCCCGCAAATCTCCTCCGCCCACCGTAGATAGGGACCGAACTGTCTCACGACGTTCTAAACCCAGCTCACGTACCGCTTTAATGGGCGAACAGCCCAACCCTTGGGACCTGCTTCAGCCCCAGGATGCGATGAGCCGACATCGAGGTGCCAAACCGCGTCGTCGATGTGGACTCTTGGACGCGATAAGCCTGTTATCCCCGGAGTACCTTTTATCCGTTGAGCGATGGCCCTTCCACGCGGGACCACCGGATCACTAAGCCCTGCTTTCGCACCTGCTTGACGTGTGGGTCTCGCAGTTAAGCTCCCTTATGCCTTTGCACTCGACGCACGATTACCGACCGTGCTGAGGGAACCTTTGGGCGCCTCCGTTACATTTTAGGAGGCGACCGCCCCAGTCAAACTGCCCACCTGGCACTGTCCCCCACCTGGATCACAGGCGTAGGTTAGAATTTCAGCGTAGCTAGGGTGGTATCTCAAGGTTGGCTCCCCCCACCCTGACGGGCGAGGTTCAGCGCCTCCCACCTATCCTGCACAAGCTGCACCAGAATCCCATACCAAGCTACAGTAAAGGTTCACGGGGTCTTTCCGTCTTACGGCGGGTATCCGGCATCTTCACCGGAACTACAGTTTCACCGAGCCACGCGTTGAGACAGCGGCCAACTCGTTACGCCATTCGTGCAGGTCGGAACTTACCCGACAAGGAATTTCGCTACCTTAGGACCGTTATAGTTACGGCCGCCGTTTACCGGGGCTTCGATTCAGGGCTTCGCCACGCCTCGCAGCGTGGCTAACCCCTCCTGTTAACCGTCCGGCACCGGGCAGGCGTCAGAGGGTATACAGCGCCTTGCGGCTTCGCACCCTCCTGTGTTTTTAGTAAACAGTCGGTTGGCCTGATTCTCTGCGACCGTCCACCGCTTCGCAGCGCGAGGCTACTAACAGTGGTCGGTTCCCCTTCTCCCGAAGTTACGGGGACATTTTGCCGAGTTCCTTAACGCGTGTTCTCTCGAGCGCCTTGGGATGCTCTCCCCGTCTACCTGTGTCGGTTTGCGGTACGGTCACCTGACGGCTCGCTAGAGGTTTTTCTTGGCAGCGTGGGCTTAGCCAGTTCTCCCGTCCCGAAGGACAGGATCCCCATCACCTCTCGGGGTAGCGCTCCGACGGATTTGCCTACCGGAGCCCCCTACCGGCTTGGACGCGCACGTCCGATCGCGCGCTGGCCTACCCTCCTGCGTCCCCCCATCGCGTCTTGGTCGCCGTCCGGTGGTACAGGAATGTTAACCTGTTGTCCATCGCCTACGCCTTTCGGCCTCGGCTTAGGTACCGACTAACCCTGGGCGGATTAACCTTCCCCAGGAAACCTTAGACTTACGGCGTCTCGGTTTTTCACCGAGATTATCGCTACTCGGGCCGGCATAATCGCTTCTGCAACCTCCACCGGTCCTTCCGGTCCGGCTTCACTGGCGGCAGAACGCTCCCTTACCATCCCGCCTTGCGGCGGGATTCGCAGCTTCGGTAGCAGGCTTGAGCCCCGTTACATTGTCGGCGCCACGTCACTTGACCAGTGAGCTGTTACGCACTCTTTAAAGGATGGCTGCCTCTAAGCCAACCTCCTGGTTGTCTCAGCGATGTGACAGCCTTTCCCACTTAGCCTGCATTTTGGGACCTTAGCTGGCGATCTGGGCTGTTTCCCTCTCGACCACGGAGCTTAGCCCCCGTAGTCTGACTCCCGGAGTATAGTCAGCGGCATTCGGAGTTTGGTTGAGGTCGGTACCCTGGTAAGAGCCCTAGCTCATCCAGTGCTCTACCGCCGCTGCTGACCCTCCGAGGCTAGCCCTAGAGCTATTTCAGGGAGAACCAGCTATTTCCAGGTTTGATTGGCCTTTCACTCCTATCCTCAACTCATCCGATACGTTTTCAACCGTAATCAGTTCGGGCCTCCATGGCGTGTTACCGCCACTTCACCCTGGTCAAGGATAGCTCACCTGGCTTCGGGTCTACCGCACGCAACTCCACCCACCCCTTGCGGGGTGGGTATTCGCCCCGTTCGGACTCGCTTTCGCTACGGCTTCGCCTGATCGGCTTAACCTTGCTACGTACGGTAACTCGCCGGCTCATTAAGCAAAAGGCACGCCGTCACCCTGTTCCGCCTTGCGGCGGAACATAGGGCTTCGACTGCTTGTAGGTATACGGTTTCAGGTACTATTTCACTCCCCTCTCGGGGTGCTTTTCACCTTTCCCTCACGGTACTGGTTCACTATCGGTCACCAGCGAGTATTTAGCCTTGGAGGGTGGTCCCCCCGAATTCCCACAGGATTCCACGTGTCCCGTGGTACTTGGGAGCCCGACCCAGGGAGTCCCACGCATTTACCCTACAGGACTGTCACCCTCTGCGGTGCGCCTTTCCAGACGCTTCGGTTACGCGTGAGATTTGTCACTCCCCGTCCCGACCGCAATCGGAACCGGTCAGGCCCCGCGACCCCGGCGCCACAACGCTTGCGGGCTATCACATGGCGCCGGTTTGGGCTGTTCCCTGTTCGCTCGCCGCTACTGGGGGAATCGCGGTTGCTTTCTCTTCCTACGGGTACTGAGATGTTTCAGTTCCCCGCGTTGGCCTCCTGCCCCTATGGATTCAGGGCAGGATCTCCCAGGATTAGCCGGGAGGGGTTGCCCCATTCGGGAATCCCCGGATTGGCGTCTGTGTGCGACTACCCGGGGCTTATCGCAGCTTACCACGCCCTTCATCGCCTGCTGGTGCCAAGGCATCCACCGTATACCCTTAGTAGCTTGACCCCACTTTGCTTCGGTGAAACAGAGTGGATACCCGATCGCTATTCAGTTGTCAAAGAGCGAATTCCGCCCTGGGCGGAATACCGCTTCCGCGCGCTGCATCCACGCGAGACACGTGGTGGAGATGAGCGGAATCGAACCGCTGACCCCCTGCTTGCAAAGCAGGTGCTCTCCCGTCTGAGCTACATCCCCACAACCCAATTTCGGAATGCGGATTGCGGAATTCGAAATCCGCATTCGGCATTCTACATTCCGCAATGGGTGGTGGGCCTTCCTGGGATCGAACCAGGGACCTCACGCTTATCAAGCGTGCGCTCTAGCCAGCTGAGCTAAAGGCCCTCTCCAATCCGTCCAGCGGGCTCCCTGCTCGGCTGAGGGACTGCGGATCCTTCTCCCCCGACACACAATGGGGAGGGCCACCCTTCTGGCTACGTCTCCCGTCGGGTCCCTCCCCGCTGGCGTCGCTCTCTCAGCTCGGATGCGCGCGTCTATGAGTATATCATTGCTACCAGCTTGGGGTAAATCGACCTCGAAGCCTCTCGTCCGCCTCGCGGCGGGCGGGTCAGCTCCTTAGAAAGGAGGTGATCCAGCCGCACCTTCCGATACGGCTACCTTGTTACGACTTCACCCCAATCACCAGTCATACCTTCGGCACCTACCTCCCTTGCGGGTTAGCTCGGCGACTTCGAGTACAACTGGCTTTCGTGGTGTGACGGGCGGTGTGTACAAGGCCCGGGAACGTATTCACCGCGTCGTGCTGATACGCGATTACTAGCGATTCCTCCTTCATGGAGTCGAGTTGCAGACTCCAATCTGAACTTAGACCGGCTTTTTGGGTTTAGCTCCACCTCGCGGTCTTGCATCCCTTTGTACCGGCCATTGTAGCACGTGTGTAGCCCAGGGCGTAAGGGGCATGATGACTTGACGTCATCCCCGCCTTCCTCCCCGTTGACCGGGGCAGTTCCCCTAGAGTGCCCAGCATTACCTGATGGCAACAAGGGGTGAGGGTTGCGCTCGTTGCGGGACTTAACCCAACATCTCACGACACGAGCTGACGACAGCCATGCACCACCTGTCTCCGCGCTCCCTTGCGGGCACTCCCGCCTTTCGGCGGGATTCGCGGGATGTCAAGCCCTGGTAAGGTTCTTCGCGTTGCGTCGAATTAAACCACATGCTCCACCGCTTGTGCGGGCCC